>Ga0123340_1005981_pt1 | contig 11598 bp, 5 predicted proteins | sample SirMexnodulemix_FD_89961 | JGI IMG/M metagenome (GOLD analysis project Ga0123340, IMG submission 89961) | Root nodule microbial communities of legume samples collected from Mexico - Siratro Mexico nodule mix | ecosystem: Host-associated > Plants > Roots > Nodule | place: Mexico: Nepantla... | reverse complement strand
TATTTAAACATATTATAGAATTTTTGTAAGATATAATTACTACTATATAAAAAATATAGAATATTACAAAACTCTAAATAGTTATAATATCATTTTAAGAAGTAAACTTTAAATTTAATAATTTAACTTTACAAAATTAACTTATGAAATAAAATGTTCACTAACTTATACACTATAAATTGATTTTATTTCTACTTGACGTAAAAAATTCTACCAAATGCTTATTGTGTTTAGTTTGGAGAAACTAGTAAAAGAAGGTTCATTTTATAAATCAAAAGTTACCACAAAAAATATTCACAGTTATTAACTGATAGTGGAACTTGACATGTGATAAGAACTGAAAATATTTTCAAGTTAGAACACATCAGTATAAAAGTAATTGTGGTTTTTTTTTTTTAGATGTTTTTATCATAGTTTCTGACCAAGTGCTTTTGTCCTATTTTCTCAAACAATTCTCTATGGAATCATAACCTCTTTTCTTTTGTCTAAGTCTGACGGTCTTTTGGGAAATCTCACTTAGACTTGATATGGTTAAATTTCGAGTGAAAACCTCACTTTATTGAAAATATTTTAACAATCATATTTTACATAAAAAAATTAATTTTACACGATAAAAATCACAATTGCTTACATACTTCAAAATCAAAGTGGTATAAACAAGTTTTTCTTTTTCTACTCTAACCACAGTTTGAATAATGCAATGAACCATTCTTTTTATAATTCAAATTTTTGAAAACTAAAATAAAAATAACTTAGCTGATTTTTTTATGATTTAACTATAACCCAATTCAGTTTAGTTTAACTATTTTTAACACCCTACTTTAAACCAACATCATGGCTTGACGGATTGTGAATATTACATGAAAAGATACACTAAATGGAAAGTATAAATGTATTTCTCTTCGTAGTATATAACATTCAAATTTTTGCAAAGCTATGTTTTATAGCAACTTTGAAATTAAATTTTGAGTAAAAGGCAGGAGAAAACCATCATGATAGATATGTCCCTTCCCTATTTATTTTATAAGCATATATGAAGCACTTCCTCTTCCACTCAGAGATCATATACATACAATGACCTCAAACACATAATGTACATATACCTAAGATTCCTAAAAGACAAAATCATTTTACAAACATTTCCAGTAAAAAAGATTTAAAACAAACAAAAAATGAATGAATCTAATATCTAGAAGTGGCAATGTGAGAGTTAGAAGTTGCAGCAGCTATCACAGATGCTCCCTGAAATTCTGCAAGTTATTCTCCTTTACAACTCGTGAAATATCCCTGCAACAGAAGCAGAATAGGATTTTTACATCTACATCACAGAGCATGTTTTCAGAGAAGTTAAAGTATTCAAATAATATTGAGACCAAGACAAGTAATAGCTGATGCAATCCCAATATAGCAACCAAGTTGGTTATGAAAGTCATAGCAGTCAAAATGATGCAATCCCAATATACCAACCAAGTTGGTTATAAAAGTCATAGCAGTTAAAATGTATGTAATGAGGTCTTCACAAAATTTGTGGACCCTTTTGAAAATTTTGGAATGATTCTTGGACCCATGTAACGTCTTGCCTAGGATTGTCGTTACCTGTTACGTAACATGGCTCATAGACCTATATTAAGTTATTGTTGTTGGTACGTATGTGGTAACCGTAACCAAATAATTAATAACCCAGTTGCAGAAATTTGTTGACAGGAGGAAACAAAATCACAGCTTTTGAATGATTCAAACTCAATTTCTAGTAACTTTATGACCAAGCTTACACCAGGTTTAATAAGTAAAATTTATGAGGATTGTACTCCAACCAATATTAAAGTGCAATAAACAAATGAATCCAGGGGAAAAAAAAATGTTAAATGACAAGACTTCGAGAAATTGGTAGCCCAGAGTAATTATAGGCCTCATTTACATCATTTTTCCTGATGAATATTAATGAATTGTTTAGACACTTTCTAACATCTTAAGTGGTAAAATCCACCTAACTATTGTCATTGTTGTTCTGCTGGATGAACATGAGCTCAAAAGAGAAAAAAAGCAACAAGAAAAACATGGGTCTCTACTTCAAAGCACAGTTGTGCATAATTATGTACATGCTCAAACCAGTAACCCACTTCGGGAAAGATGCACGGTCATGCATAATTACACATGGTTGTGCAAGGATGTTAGCATTCCGCTACATTAAAGAAGCAACATGCTTATGATTGGTAATGTACGACTATACATACTCTACAAACCCCTGCCATATATGGGCACATGGCTCAAAGAATGACCATGCATGCTTCCACAAACAAGAGTTAAAGGACCATTATTTTCAGATTTCATCTCAAAATCAATTGGCATGAAGTGAAGTTGCTCAACAAAGATATAGAAAAGATCTTGAGAATTGAAACAACTGATGTAGAACTTTCCAACAATTATAAAAAGAAAGGAAAAGTGAGAGGGGCATCTTTTGCATTTTCAATTTGTCTTTTCTGGAGAGTGAATGATAAACCCATTTCAAACTAGAATTCTCTTGGACTGGTAGAATTATTTGGGAACAACACTAGTCCCTAAGATACTATATCTGCACTTTAAATCCATCTTACCATTGCCAAAGGTACACTTGCCCTGATCAGTTTGGACTAGTAGTTCTGAAACCTTTAAAAAGTGATAGAGAATTTTGCCACCACATTCTCTCTTCCATAGTTGACTATAGTCTAACTAAAGTTGATTTTTGCAAGGGTTATGATTCTCAACTTAGTGCACTATACCTAAGTAAAGTTATTTTTGCAAGGGTTATGATTCTCATCAAGAGTGAGAGGTTTGAATGCGATGCAAATTATTCATTTGAAAATTCATGACACAAAAAGCAATTCACCTGTCCAGTTAAGCAGCTAAGTTCCAATTACTCAAATTTGTTCTGACTTGTTCATTTTCTATCTCTGCATCAGTAAAAGTTAGAGCTCGCTGTAGTTTCCTAGGAGAGAACGCCTCAACCTCAACCATATATGTGGCCGTCACAGGTCTGTGATCGGACAGTTTGAGCTCCGCCCTTCGGTAACTCAACAACTTCATCCCCTTGCCATATGAAAGAATACGATCACACCTGAAAGGTGATTACAAAGACGCAAAATTCATCAATGGAAAGACGTGTATCAGATAACACTAGTTCATAAACCATGAAATTGGTATAAGGGCATAATGAAGTCAAAACATTTGATCCCACATCATAAATAGTATATTCAATTTGAAGTGTATAGAATTTTTCAGAGGTCTCGAGTAAGTACATAAGTCTCCATTTCACTGTGCAGATATTTGTTTAAACATATGATTGGCAATTTGGCACAATTATTAGTAAAATAGTAGCTCATGCCGAAACCAACCACTGAATAGAATTGCAAGTCAAACAAAGTAAACAGCCATTCCTTATTATCTATCTTAAATTTGATTGATGGCAATGATCAAATAACAAAAATATCTATTCATTTGGTGACTGATACATAAGTCCGAGGCCAAATGTGTAATAATGATCAAGCTAGAATATTTTCAATGCATAAAATATGGATAGAACTAAAGGGATCGTTATCATTATTTTAGAACATTGTTACTGTGATGCTAGGTACTTAAACAAAACACTCATCTATACCGTGTGGATCTCCTACATCAATTAAGCTCGGAAGTACTTCCAAAAGAGACTCCATTCAGAATTTTATATTCTGAACTCACTAGATATTTGGCATAAATTCCTTTCTATAATTTCAGAGGTCTCTTACACAATGAATAAATCCAGTCCAAATGATCCTTCCAATTTTAGGCAAAAGAAAAGAATGGGAATGGAAGCATTCATGAAACAAAGGATCAAACTTATGATAGGGAACACTTGAGAAGCAATAGTGTTTACAAAGTGTTAGAATATCCAAGAAAGATCTCATAATATCATTATTGCATCTTAAGAATAAAATGAATCTTAGGGTGTGTTTGACGAATATTAAGGGACAACACATGCAGAACAAAGCAGTACAAGTAGCTGAGCCACAACAAAAACTTTGTTCTCTTTATGTTTGGTAGTTAATACGGTAGTTAATACACAACATAACCGCTTTGAATGCTGTTTGATTGATACGCATAAGTCGGTCAAAAATATTTCTCTTCAAATTTTCAAAAAAGAAATATTAGGGTTAAAAAAATTGATCAAAGAACCTTGGGAGTTGACAAGTCAAATCATTTAACTTGTTTCTTACACCACATAACTGATCTAAAACACCTCATTTTGAATTTTGTGTTTTCAAAGCAGATATGGTACAATCAAGAATAAACATGACACAAAATGATTATTATTATTATTATATATTCCTAAGAAATTTGAAAAAAAAGAGATAATAGATAAATACATGTAAAGCCACAAGATTAGCAAACATGGAAGCAGAATCTGAATAAATGCATACCATGCTGGTGAGCGCTTTCCAACCTTGGGATCCTCTCCGTAGTATTTGTCTGAATTAACCTCATACTTGTAAGTTGGTGGAAAGTTTAATCTGCCTTCTGACCATCCTCCAAACACGCCGTTCTTGAGTTCTCGCATGAGCTGCGATAATATGACATCAATTTATTTTATTACACAGTTAGATAATTTGAAAGGATCAAGAGCTAACTAGTTAAAACTTTTTATAGTTAATTACAGCTGTTAATAGTACTTGGTTATACCTGTGGGTTAGCTTAAATAGTAGAAGGGTAATAGAGGATGAGGCAAAAGTTGCAGAATTATAGTTACTAATAGTGATTAGTTACACATATGGACTAATTCAAACAGTAGAAGCAAAACAGATGTGACGCATTTTCTATAATTATAGTTCAAGTAATGAACAACAGTATTAGTGACTTTTTTTATGAAACGAAAAAAGAATAGCATTTGAATGGCAGTAAAGGTTAGAAAAATTCTTTTACTATTTACTGAACAGACAAAGGGATCAAAATATCTTTCTTTGAAAACTTTTTGACAATAGAAACCCTCTTTAAGTTGGCTTAAACCCAATCAGGTTGGAGATCATCACATTTGACCTAAATTAATTGGACTCCAAAGAAAGTTCTTGCACACAAAATACAAAATGTACGAGTTGCTACAATACCTGGTCTCTCTCGACCAATTTTGACCACTGCTTTTTTGAAATAAGAGCTTTTGTTTCCACATTTGATAAGTTGATACGATAATTCAGATCACCCAACCAAATTATCCTTCTGCAGATAAATTGAATTTATTAAGCAATTATAAACCACAGAACATTTAAAAAAAAAAGATTACTACCGTGATTAAACAGAAACAGAAGCTAAAAATGCTCTAACCAAGTGAATGGAACATGAGTGGTCTAATAAGCACCCAAACATGGAGAACCCTCCATTAAAAGCTAGCCATCAAGCGGGGACAACCTAGTCACTTATGTACTCCATCATGCATCTCATACTACTCATGTGGAACATAGGAACCCCATAATACTCTAGGCCTTATCATGATCAAACAACCTAATTTACTATAGGGCTTTCAATTCTTTCCAGATATGTTAAGTACACAAAATGCTTGACTGCAACTTAGTGTGTCCAGTTTTCCATTAGGAAAACCTCAAACCATGGTTTTGGGGTTCCAAATTGGAAAACTTAACCAAAGAAGAAGTCAATAAATTAGGCCCAAATGTGTAAAACTAGACAAAATCGCAAATGTTCTCTATCTATAAGATAACTTCTAATTTTCTTCTTCATTTCTTTATACACATTTTTCCTTCCTGATATTTACAAACCAAAATATTCTTAGTACAGAATATATGTGGGTGGTGGAAGTGTGAAATGTCTGTATGTGTTCAAGTGCATAATTTACCAGGTTTGTTCATATTCAAATTTTCAATTATATCATGAAATATAGGTTACATATGCAGGGAGCCTAGATGAAGTTAATGCATCAATTGTTTTGATACGACAGACCACAACCAGATGATTCATTAATATTTTCCTTGTATTCTGATTTTACAAAAGTTATCAACCATTTCATACAATAGTAATTTTTGGTCTACCATAATTCCAACTGATAGAAAAGTGATATCACAATAGGAGTATCACAACAAATGATTAAGCTAAAAGATGAAGAAATCAAGATCTGGGTATTCACGGCACAAGTAAAATATACAAGGTGGAAAAATGTACAACAGCTCTAACAACAAAGTAAAATAACAATTTAGTTTTGTCAAAGATTGCACTCACTCATGATCAAGGATTCTTTTGGGAAGCCCTATATAAGAAAGTGAATGGAATTGGGTTCTACGAAGTATTTCATGAACATCAGCATTCCTTTTAAGTTCATCTCCTTCCCTTTCACCTGATGTAAGGTGGGTACATATGAAACAAAAAAGTGTCTGATGTATGGACATGCTGATAGATATTGATCCCTGGAAAATTGGAAAAGATTATAATCTGAAGCAAATTAATCAGATGGTCACAACATTAAATAACACCAAGAGAACAATCAATGCATAAAATTGTTCAAAATTATGAAGTTATATACGTTTTGAAAGGGCTATTTCCCCCTTTCCAAAACTTTAATCAACATATTGATTAATTCAAAGATAAGGAGGAGACTGACTTTGTGTGTGGTTCAACAAAAAATATACCATGACTAAAAAGACATGAAGATGGGCCGGATTTGTAATAACTTGTGAGATAAAAATCATACAGAATAAGAGAAACAGAAACATGATAACACGATCAGCAAGCAAAAGGACAGAGAAAGGGAGAAGGAAAAGGGTAAAATAACATGCACAAAGTTTGATCTTATGTGGAACTATGAAACAGAACTAGAGTATTTCAGTCCTTGATAGACAGCAAGCAAATATAAGAACTTAATATCATTAGGATAATACAAGAAAATGTATAATACAAACGAAAAGGGGAAATAAAATTGAATTATCATATGATAATATGAAAATATAAGGCCCAAAATATCCAATTTCAAGCGGTGGACAAAAAATACTGAAGAAAGGGTATAGACCTTGTTACCAATATAGCCCATAACACCAACACCAACAGTTGAAACCTTCAAATTTTGAATATGTTTACGCAAGCTCCGACGAACCCATACAGTGATGAAAATCCCAACCATTTGCTTGCTAACAATCCTTACATATGAAGATCTTCTTTTTCGCTTTATCAAAGCTTCAAGGTCAATTTCAGGAAGCAATCCTGTCCTTGGAATTTCATCCATAATTGACTTGAAAGAGTTATATGTTTTGAATGACTTAGATGATTTAAAGGATTTCAATGATTTAAAAGAAGTTGGTCTATCCAAAACTCTCTGAGATAGCAGATGCAGTGGAGGCTCTGGCCAGCTCAAACCAATCCTTTCCGACCCACTAAGCATTCGGGTTAGTTTAGTGGCCTGTTGGGAAAATGATGTGTCCATGTTTTCTGACAAACTCTGATGCCTATCAAACATCTTTGGAAAAGAAAACTGTCTCTGTAAATCAGTTTTAACTGGCAAACTGGAGTTTACAATATCAGCAGCATCAGCAGCTAATAAACTTGTACTCTCACTTTCACCCATGATTGTTCCATCGGCACCATCACAAAAATTGTTGTCTTCATCCAAAGGATGGACTTCCTCACCAATGTCACTATCACTTTCAAGTAATATTTCTTCTTCTATATCAGGAACATCATCTGATGGCTTAAATTTTGATGGAGAGGGAGGGTCACTATAGGACTTCATCTTTGGCATTTCAGGTCGAACTCTATTCAGTGTTTCTCGAATAATATTCTCCCATTTTGGAACAGGACGAGTATCTTCAGCACCAAAAATATTACCAGGGTTTAAGGGTACTATCTCTTGGAGACTGCAAGTGTGAAGATCTATTTTAGTAAAACAAATAAAAGCAATTAAGTAGAAAATATTCTAAAGTGATTACAAAATGGCATCAGATATATTCAGGAGTACACACAATATTGGAATTGTAGAAAAGAGAAACTTATGACTAAGACTATCCCCAAAAATTCATTCAAAAATATACCCAGACCAGCTTAACACGGAATAAGTAACATACACCCATCATTATGTACTCAAGAAGTAGTTTCAGTAACAACCGGGGAAGAACTTACCCAAGTACATAGATGTCAGCTGGTTCATTGACACCAAGCCAATCATCAATATCAAGGTCATCTGGTGGAAGTTTTCCTCCAACATTCCATGTTCCAACACATATCCTAGGAGGTAAATATGCAACAGAATTCAGATATAAGTGGCTTCAGCAATAACACCAAATAAATTGTATTTTCACACTTTCAAACAATTGCACCTATTGTGCATTTTTGAATGCCAACTAAAAATGAGAATAGTGTCTCACTTCAACTCCTTTTTGTTTATATACTGAGATCTGAAAGTTGATGACTTTTGCCTCCTTAACTTTGGAAGAAATTCTGCAATATAATAGAAAAAAAAAAATTAGGCTAATACAATGGGCAATAAAGAAATGCAATCTACTAAACATTCCCGGAAAAGGTGAAAAATCAGAAACTACTAAAGCTAGAAATTAGAACTGGATTTTCAAGGAGCTACTGATTACTACGGCATGCTACAAATTTTTAGTGAAACGTAGCTTTAGGAAAAGGAGGAAGAAAGTCTTCACGACAAGGATAATTTTATAGTGTCTTATTACAGCCGAAAGAGTGTTAGAAAAAATAAATAAAGATTTTCAATTCACAGCAGATATATAAGAGCTTCTTGTACACACAAAAATCACCTGTAGATTCAGATGGAGTTTCATCTTCATCACCTCTGTTGTCTGCAAACCTCGACTGTCTTCCCCACTCTACATAATACACCAAACTCAAAGTGAGACTTCAACAGAGAGAGATCATCAAACACGACCTATAACACTCTGAAACAACACAAAAATTCAGACTTCTTCCCACTCTACATGACACACCAAACTCAAAGTGAGATTTCAACGATCAAAAGACAAAAAAAAAATAAAAATCATCAAACACTGCCTGTAAAACCCAGAAACAACCTCAATTCAGACATTTTTCCAGATCATTCGACAATGAACACACCAACCCAATTGATCGCAATGCTCAACTTTCTTGATTCTAATTAAATTAACAAAATCCACAACATCCAGAAAACACACACACACTCAAAATGGCAACAAAATCAATGTTGCAAAAACTCACCTTCATTGTCTGAACCACTTTCAGAATCATCATCATCATCAGGGTCAGCACTGTAATCAGACTCATAACTCCCCATGTTAAGCCACTTACGCATGACCACCTTTGCCCAGAAGAGCTGTATGCAGGACCAACCGAAACAACATATTTCAGCCCAAGTCCTCTGCAATTTGCCTCAGTTTCCCAAAATCAACAAAACCCCACAACACCAACAACCACAACCACCACACGGACAAACAAAGAAATCATCACAAGAGAGAGAGCGAGAGAAAGGGCGAAAAAACCGTACCTGTTGGTGGTGTGGCGACCTATGATGATGCTTCATCACTGTTGAAAATGGGTACCAAACTATAATTAACCAGAATAAGAAAAACGAAGATGGGTAAGAGAGAAGATTGCTGTTGTTGGGTTGTGCCTATACACATCATACACAGTTATGTAACAAAGGAAATGCAGTTGGAGCTGAAAAAAAGTACGCTCCTTTTTTGCTGAAAGATTATGGGGCTTTGACTCTACAATTTAGTTGGGTTAATCAGAGAATTTCTCGGGGGTTTGTAGGAGAAAGATTACAATTTACACCTTTAATCACACAAATAAACAAAAGGGCATTGGAGTTTGAAAAGAATGTTTAACAAAAACATGGGTATCAACAACCTTTGACATGGTTTTATAAGACGGCAACTAGTGGTCCGTGATAATCCTAAGTCACCATGGACGGTTAGATTATTCAATATTCATCATTCGACATTATACTTCTAAGAATGCTCTTCTTTATCTTTTTATACTGCTGTGTTTATTTATTCATTTTACATCACTGTCATGTCTCAAAACTTAGTCTTAAATTAATCAGAATAGAGAAAGTAAAGTGCAAACAACTAATGGCAAAACATTAATCACTTTATTTAACTTTTTCTGTACAATTCCATTTAAAGATTATTTTTTTTATCTGTCATTTTTATATTTGCACTTGTACCAATCAAAAAGTCTAACATAGACCACCAAAGTATTTCTAGGAAATAATGTTTAGATACAAAATTGAGTCAGAGAAAAAAAAAAGTATGTAAAAATAGTAAATTTAAATAACTTGTTTTCCTCATATTTAAAAATAATTTGTAGTTCTTTTGTTTGAAAACAGTTATTTTTTTATGCCTATTTTGCAATATATTTAGTCCCTTACAAGGACTAAAAATGGGTTATTTCTAAATTCGTAAACTTGTGGTGGTAAACATCATCAACCAATATGTTTTTTAATCCAACTAGAGGGAAGAAAAACGCACCCTCAAGCTTAACTTTATTTATTTATTATATATTTATTTTTCATTTATTTATTTTTTGTGATAATATATATATATAAGTGACTTATGTGTGTAGAAGAGAAGCAACAAATTAGTATTGTTTTAAACTCTGCTAAAATACATAGTCTCTAATATTTGTACTTTACCAGTTCTAAAGTTATGTGTTTGCAAAGACGCATCAAAACACCACTAACATTAACAAAGGTTATTAGAATATAAGAATAAAACAAATAATGGTGATTTGGACGGTGTCAAACCCATATTTTCAACATCATTCTAGTACTAAAAACAAAGCAATTGCATTAAAAAAAGGTGAGCATTACTATGTGTGCAAGTAGCACTAAGCCTAACTACTATTGGTTCCCATTGTAAAGGATATATATAAAGCTATCATCTTTTTAGAAGAACCAAAGTATATGTGTGACAAAAGTAATGAGCACAAAAACAGCTTAAACAAAAGGCAAATTAGTAACATAATGAATAGGCTTCAAGGAGAAGAAGGAACTAACAATGCATTGCTAAATTGTTTTTAGAATCTAATTGGTTAGACACAAGTATGGAAAGGATATGTGGTGAAATAATTATTTTTTATTATATTAAATAATATATTTTTTTTTCATTTTACATTAACTGATAATTATTTCTCTTTTATTTTTATTCCGTTTTTATTTTCTTTTTATATTGGCATGTAGACTAAAAGGGTTTATTGGAAACTTATATTAAAAATTGACAAAATTGTTAGCTACAAGATTATACATTTAAATAATAACAATTTCTCATTGGTAATAAATCATCATAAGTATATATTAAAAACTTATTATAATGATTTATTAATCCATGAAACTATTTTACTACAAATAAATACTGATGGCTACATTGATGTGATTACCTACACATAATAAAACATGCATCCATGAAACTATTTTGTTTTCCCTTATTATCGTTTGTTCTTATGGAATGGATGTGCATTCTCACTCAATATGAATACTCACAAAACTATTTTTATTGTATTAATAATCACAAAACACTATATAATGGGGGTGTATATATAGATATTCTAGTTGAATGATTAAATAATATATTTTTAAATTTGAATAAACAATTTTTAAGG
>Ga0123340_1005976_pt1 | contig 11603 bp, 11 predicted proteins | sample SirMexnodulemix_FD_89961 | JGI IMG/M metagenome (GOLD analysis project Ga0123340, IMG submission 89961) | Root nodule microbial communities of legume samples collected from Mexico - Siratro Mexico nodule mix | ecosystem: Host-associated > Plants > Roots > Nodule | place: Mexico: Nepantla... | reverse complement strand
ATATTAATAAATAAATTATTTTTTTACTTCAAAAATAATAACAAAATTAACGGTCATGTTTTATATTTATTGTTTTTTTTCTCAAAGTTTTGCAATCAAAATGTGAAAACAATAAATTATTTTTTTTCACAAAAATATCATTACACTTTTAATTCCATGTTAATTCTTAACTGTATTAATATGTAGTAATTAAAGTTTTTAAAACAAGTATATATTTAGATATGAAATAATACAATCCCGTATAACCAATCCATGTACATGCACACTGTAACCCCACTCACACACACGGAAAGGATAAGAAAAAAAAAACAACTATCACTTTCTCTCTTCCCACTTCTTCATATCTCTACTGTGTGTGTTTTTTTTTTTTTTTTTTTTTTAAATCTGATCAAGCCCCGTAATAGTTAAGAATTCTAAGATCATTTCTAACTGATCATAATTTCAAAGAGAATAATTTTATATTTGTTCTAAAGATCCTTTATTTTCTGTTTTTCGATTAACATTTTGTCATCAATATGGGTGGGAACAGTTGAGAAAAGTGTTTCTCTTAACTTGATTAAGGTTATACTAAAAGTTGGTGTTATTTGGAAAACTTGTTCTAGATCCTTAGAGTTGGACTGGTGTTGTTGCCTGATCAGAGGAATTGATAGGAGATCGTTGTCTGAGGTAAGGGAAGCTAGTTTTTACCTCAAATGGAGTTTTAAGTTAGAATATCTGGATGTGTGGGTGACGTGGTCACCAATTTAAAAGCTTCCTTCCATAAGCTTTGAACGTTAATTGTTTTGCTTTGGAGAATGAATTTGATGAATTTGCTAGATGTATATTGTTATAATGTTAAAGAACGTTTTTGGATGATATTTGATAATTTAATCATTAAGTGTTGTTATAATTGTGAAAAATTTTCACATATAATTATTTGTGGATTGAATGGGTATTGATGTCAATGATTGAAAGATGAAGTTGACGCCATACATTTGGGATAATGTATGAGTTGTGGTTGTTTGAGTATATTAAGTATAGCATACCTATTTTAACAGAGACCGTCAAGCTTTACTGATGATCTAAGTCACATAGACTAAGATATCAGGTGGTGAGAAGCTGATAAGGGAGTTCATACACACCGGGACCGTGGGTAGACACTCGGTATTGGATGTTTGAACTTACTCTAATCCTTTCTCTTAGATTAGATGACAATCTAAGTCTTGGGTATTAGATCAGTTCTTTCTCTTAGATTCGTTGGTAATCTAAGTCTTGGGTGTTGAATTAGTCCTTTCTCTTAGGTTTGCTGAATCTAAGTATTGGGTATTGGATTAGATGTTAGTCTCTAGTAGGTGCATACTTAATGAGTGTTTCGAAAGACGATAGGTCCATGTGTGACCTATATGTATTGATGTGGTCCATGTGAGACCTTCATGTATGATGTTTGACATAAATACTTGAAATGAAAAAGAAAAACTAGTATTGAAACTTTATATACCAGGCTTTAAGGGAATTCTTATGATTGATATACTTTGTTTTTTTTTCATGTATTTAGTATATTATAAACTTTCAATTTCACTAGCATTAGCCTTACTTTTCATGTTATTGTATGAACTACGATGACTGTACTATGTACACGAGTAGGTGCAGATGCAGGTTTTGGAGCACCTTAAAGATTATATGCCTTGCAATCGATTTTCCTTTTGTCTTGTATATACTTGTATATATGTTTTGATGTAGTTAAAGACCTTATGACCTTGAGATGATCTTCCTTTTTTGTTATGTAGATAGTTGTATATAAGTTTGATGTATCTAAACACTCTATGTAGTACTTTGAACCTTAAATGCATGTTAATACTTGATAGCAGAAAAAAGTTAGTTTAGTTAAGAAATCATTATCTTATAGTCTCGCTTAAGCGGGAGAATCTCGCTTAAGCGAATTCTGCAGAAAAGTTCACTTTGCAAGTCTTGCCTGAGCGAGCTCTTTTTAAACAAAATACGATGCTCTCTGGAGTGTTTACGCCCAGGTGAGAAATCCTTCTCCCATGCGAGGAGGTGAAGTAGTTTCGCTCAAGCGAAAATGGTCCTAGAGTAGGAGTGCTCTCTAAACTATTTTCGCTCAAGCGATAAATTTCTCGCTCGGGCGAGGTGGATTTTCGCTCGGGTGAAATTATTCTCGCTCAAGCTGAAAAAAATAATTTTTTTTTCTTTCCTTCTTCTTTTCTTTTCTTCTTATTTTCTTGTTTCCTTCTTTTATTTATCTTTTTATACATTAAATATTTTATGATTTAAAATTATACTTTGTTTATCTATAAAAATTGAATGATAAATACTATAGAATTTTTGGGTTGTTACACTGAGTATAATTTTATTTAACCATATAAATATCCTTATAAGAGGTTAATATATGGATTAAAAAGTTGATAATAAATGAAAATTGAATTTTTTAGATTATTTTGGATTTTTTTCTATTTAACGATTTTATTAGTTTACGATTTAACAATTTAGAAACGATCCAAACCAAATTGATTCGAAATCATTTATTTAAATATTAATTTCACTTACTCCGTGATAAATCATGATAAATGTATATACTAAAGAAAAACTTAATGTATGTAAGTTGATTCATATCTATAACTTTTTGATAAAAGGAGTTCCACAATATTACATTATTAGTCTTGGAAAATAAAATATTACTGCAAGAAAATATTACCTTTGATATTTTATATTTATACTTATTTTTCATGTAATCGTTATCATTCTTGGGTGAAAAAAAGTTAATAACGTAAAATAAAATACTACAATATTATTAAACGAAAATAATTCAAAGTAACTGATTTTTTATTTTATATATATATATATAAAATTTCATGTAACGTTATATAAGTGTAACGTTACACCAAATTCAAAACATATATATAAAAAATCAAATAGAACATAAGAGGAACAATGAATATTCCACCTTACCGTGAAACATCATTATCTTCTTCTCCCATTTTTCGGTTAATTTCGAAAAAAAAGATATGTGGAAAATATTTCAACGATGGAGCAGATTGAATGAAGTTTTTATCTTAATAAAGTTGAATAGGTGGGATAGCATATTTGGGTTTGTGAGGTTTTTTGAAGTTAAGAATGTGGGAAGATTAAAGAAGGAGTTGGATTCCATTAGAATAGGGAACATGAAGCTGCATGTCAACTTACTGAGATGCACTAAGGGCTACGTAAGTGAAGGAGCGAAGGAGGATAGGCGTAATTCGAAGGTAAGGGAACCTGTAAGAGCAAAGGCCAAAATGAAGTGTACTTTAAGAAGATGAACAGTGGAGTATGCATGGCCAAAATGAACCTGCGAACGACGTGTGTTACAATGTGAAGTTGGGGGTGTTGGTTGCGTGAAATCCGGTGGCCGGAAAACTCCTGTAGTAGGTGGAAAGGAGGTGTTACCATTGATGGTGATGAACTGTGTCGTTCTATGTGTCTGGGTATGGAAGTCATTCTTAAAACAATTGTGGAAATTGTTATGGCAGTCTGCAACCATACCAATGTGTTGTATTGCAGTAATATGGAAATGGCAAAATCAACAGAACATGTTTTAGAAAGTACATGTATGCCTTGCAGACAATGGGAAGGCCTTCAACGGGAAGATTTTTAAGAGGATTGAGGGGTCAACAGTGTCCAAGACGCTTGAGTAAGGATGTTAACTGGGCTTTGAGCGACTCAGTGGGTGAACCCAAATATATGGTTCTGAGTATCAATCTAGTAGCTAAGAGAGCCGAACTCATTGGGCCGAAGGCCCAAGATACTAACACCCCTCATTTGGTTAGGGCTGGTGACGTGGCCAAAACATATCTAACAAGGGAAGGAGCTCGTTGTAACGTTGAGGGACGAGGTTTTAGGGTGTTCAGCTATAGAGCTCAGCATTAGAGTTCAGTCTTTTGAAGATCGGCCTTGGGAAGTTTGGTTAAGGAGTTCGGCCATCCCGAGATCGGTCTCGGGAAATTCAACTGTGGAGATCGACCATCTGTGGAGATCGACCATCTGGAGGGTTTGAATTTGGAAACTACGGTGAATGATTCACAATCCCATTGTGAAAGCCTACCCTCAGTCAAGGATGACTGTGTTGCGCTGACGTTGCTGGAGGCGATTATTGTACGACTCAAAGTTGCAAACTGGTTGCAGTGAGTCCAAGAGGATCGATGCTCACGACACTCTTGGCCCTCATAAATGAAGAAGCACTTAATCTCCCCAAGTTTGTGATTACATTCCCGCAACGGAGAGGCGAGCCAAATAAAGCAAAAGGACGGCGTAAGAAGAAACATATTACAATACGGTCATTGGAAACCCTAACAATGCCTTCAAAGTCAATAAAATCTTCCACTTCTAAATTAGTTGCCAATTTTGTCTCTGATTCGAATATATTTAACTATAATTGAAGGTTTCTTGATAGCTTAGTCAGGATGAAGATGAGTTGTGGGAGATAGCAAAAAAGTTGAGGGTCCATGTGTAAGGGATGAAAGTAGAGTTATTCAGAGATTTAGGGAGATGGAAGATAGAGATAGCAAGCTACTTAGATAGTCTTGCCATGATAGAGAGGATTGTGAGTTATGAGTTTAATTAGCTTGAATATTAAGGGGCTGGGTGGGGAGGTCAAATGGAGTTACTTGAAAAGTTTGATTGTTAGAGAAAAATCGAGCATTTGTCTATCCAGAAAACTAAGTTATCTAATTTAAGCACTCATAGATGTTACTCGTTATGGGAATCTAATGACATTAGTTGGATACATAGAGGAATAGAAAAAGAGGAGGGGATATTTTAACTATGTGGAACAAACATGAGTTTAATTATACAAAAATAGTGGAAGGAAAAGGATTTATTCTAACGGAGGGTGAATATAAACATGGGGAAACTGAACAACTCATTCCTGTGGTGATCATTAATGTCTAATCACCATGCTTTAATACAGAGAAATTTGAACTGTGGGGTGAAATAGAAAAGACTATGGCTATGTATAAGAATAGGGCATGCTATGTGATGGGAGATTTCAATTTTGTTCAGGCACCAAGTGAACGAAAAGGTATGGGTGCAAAAAGAATGAATAGGGCAGAAATGGATATGTTTAACTCCTTTATAGATAGATTTCAATTATTAGATATCCCAGTTGTTGGGAGGTTGTTTACGAGGTATAGACAAATGACACTTCCAGAAGTAGGCTTGATAAAATCTTACTATCTGAATCCTAGTTGCTAAAATGGTTAGGAGCTGCACAATTTGTGCAGACCAAATAAGTATCTGATCATTGTGCCCTAGTGGTTAAGAATAGAAAGGTTGATTGAGGTCCTAAGCTATTTAGATCATTTGATGTATGGCAAAAGGAAGTTGGGTTCAAGACGGTTGTGAAACATGCATGGGTCTTAATGTTAGATGTGGTAATAGTTTTGAAACGGGTAAAGAAGAAAGTGAAGAGTTGGGCATCTGAGGTATTTAGTTGTGAGAAATTGAAAAAACAACAACAATTAGATGAGATTGATGCCCTTGATTAGTGTGAGGATGAAAAAAATTTACAAGAATCGATGCGAATCAAAAGAATGCAGTTATTAGGTGACCTTAGAAACTTGTCAGAAAAAAGAAAATGTTATGCTTAAACAAAAGTCGAGGGTTGAATTGTTGAAGGGGGATTTAAACAACAAATTCTTCCACTCTAGGCTTAGATGGAGGAGGTCAACAATGGTAATAAAGGATTACCCATTAATGGGGAATGGTGTGATGATCCTGACCGGATCAAAATTATAATTAAAGATCACTTTGAAAGTAGGTTTGTAGCTCAATGAAAGTTGAGCTTGAATCTAGACGGGGTGTACTTTAGAACAGTCACAAATGAGGACAATGACATGTTATGTAGTAGATTTAGTGATTCTGAAATTTTAGATGTTGTGAACCGATATCGAAGTTCAAAAGGCCCGGGTCTGGATGGGTTTAATTTCCACTTTATCAAGAATAATTGGGACACCATTGGGATTGACTTGACAGGTGCATTGCACTGTTTCTACGATAGTGGGTATATTTTAAGGAGATGTAATGTATCGTTTATCACTTTGATACCGAAGAGGAAAAATCCATCTACTATGAATGACTACAGGCTTATATCGTTAGTTGGATGTATGTACAAGGTGATTGTGAACATCTTGGCAAATGGGCTAAAAGTGGTATTATCGAATGTGATAGATAAACAACAAGTGACATTCCTTAGTGGTCGAGGGTTATTGGACAGTGTCCTAGTAGCCAACGAAATAATAGATTACTTTGGATTTTCGAAAAAGCATTTGATTCAGTGAATTGGGAATTCCTCATGTACATGATGGGTAGATTAGGCTTCCACCACAAATGGATAAGTTGGATTAAAGCTTGTCTCAGCTTTGCTACCGTTTCGGTATTAGTTAATGGAAGTCCTACCAAGGAGTTTAAACTAAGAAAGGGACTCAGACAAGGTGATCCATTAGCATTATTACTCTTTATAATAGCTACGAAGGGTTTGGTGAGTTTGGTATGGCAAGCTTCTAAGAATGGAATCCTAGAAGGGGTCAGAGTAGGATATAAGAATGTGAAAGTTAAACTATTGTAGTTTGCGAATGACACGTTCTTTTGTCAACCACATCTCCATTGTGTTGTTGCGATCAAAGCGATTCTCCGCTATTTTGAAGTTATTTCTGGCCTGAAAGTCAACTTTCATAAGAGTAATACTGCCACCATAGGGTTAAGCCATGTAGATACGAAGGTTTTAACCAAGTGCCTAAATAGTGGACAAATGAACTTCCCATTCAAATACCTAGGTATGATGATAGGAGGTAATCCTAGAGGGTGGCTTTATGGAAAAAATAAAAAATAAAGTCTAGGCTATCATCCTGGAAGGGGAAAACTCTGTCTATGGCAGGTAGGATGTGTCTTATTAAGTCAGTAAATAGCGCACTACCATTATTCTACTTGTCTTTTTTTTAAGGCCCCAAGTATTGTATGTAATTTAATCAGGAAGATACAAGCCAAGTTTCTCTGGGGTTTCTGGGTATGAGGGAAGAAAGATTGCTAGGTAGCTTGGGACAAGGTATGTTCTCCTACCGAGGTGGGTGGCCTAAGCATTAGGGATGTTGGCAAATTCAATTTGGCTCTGTTAGCCAAATGGAAGTGGAAAATTGTGTAGGAGGAAGAGGGAGTGTGAAGAGGTATATTAGATTCTAAGTACGGATCTTGGAGGGATATGAGGGTGACCATGGTTGATAGAAAAAGCTCTACTTGGTGGAAAGATTTATGCAAAATCTGTGAAGTTGGGAACGATCCTAGATGGTTTGATCTTAGGATTTTTTGGAAGCTGGGAAACGAAGAACATATATGGTTCTGGGAGGATAAATGGGTATGCGAGCTACCACTAAAATTCAAATTCCCTAGATTGCATTCTCTATCTCTAAACTTAGATAGTGATGTCAGTGATTTGGGATAATGGGAGAATCGTGGTAATGCGGAAGGAGATAGAGTTGTTTGTATGGGAAAAGGAATTAGAGGTGCAACTACTATCATTCCTCTCCACTATCCAATGGAAGATGGAGCTATCAGACGAGTGGCAATACGAGGATAGCGATATTTAATGTTATAAGTAGGGGATGGCTATAGGGCTCTAAAGGAACTTGACCCATCTATAGGTCGCCCATGGTTTCAACAACTATGGAACACCAAAGTGGCAGGTCCTACTCTAGTATGTGCATGAAGGGTATTTATAGGTAAGCTTCCTACTAGAGATAATTTGATAACGAGACAGGTTGTGTTACCAAGTAATGTGTGTCCGCTTTGTAACAATACAACTTGTTTTCTTTGAATGTGTAATTATGCAAAAGGTATGGGATAACTGTGATAGATAAATAGGCATACATTTTGTTAGGAATAAATATGCAATACAACATTTCTTGAACTTTTCTCTAGTTTGGTGCAGTAAGAAAGTCAACACTGTGCGGTGCATCGCAATAGTATGAGAAATTTGGAGTCATAGGAATAATGTGGTTTATAGCAATGGGGTAGTTGATGATTACCTAAATTTTTGTGATGACACACCTTAAAGCTTGGTCTTGGGCCAAGCTTAGAAGTAAATTGGTAAACTGGTCATTTTCGGATTGGAGTTTGTACCCTGTCCAATGCTTAATAAATCTTTAGCTAATACGACCTCTGTTTGGGTGTGCGAAGAAAAAATTCGGGTGGTGGATGTCAACACCAAATTTTGCCCAAGCAAATAATATTATTTCAAAATATAAAAAATATAAAATTAAAATAAAAAATGTATGTTATTCAGTTTTTATCATACTTTGTCATTTAAATAAAAAAAAAAAGAGTTTTGGTTTCATTCTATTTTATGAATAAAATTTTAAAATAAAATTCATAAAACGAAAAAAAAAGTGAAGAAGATCAGTCCATTAAAAGTGTGTTAAAAAAAAATAAAATTATCATTAAAATGTTGCCATATCACATTGTCTCTCACTTTCTACCTGTATTTTTTTAGGCCCATTAATTACACAAAAATCAATTGAGAATAAATTGAAAAAATAGAAAGGTTAAAAATTTGAATAGTTAAACTGATTATTATTCTGATTAATTACAAATAGTGATTAAATGTTGGTGATTTTCAATTAAAATGCTGATAATTGGTGCATTATCTAACTCTTTTTATTTTTCTAAGTTGCTCTTAATAAAAATTAAAAAAAAGAGAAAATTCAATTTTCATATGTTTTTTTTAGAAATAATAATGTTTTAAAAAAATAATTTAAAAAACATGAAAATTAAAGAAAAAATAAAATAAAATAATAAAAAATAAATACGTGGTACGTTAATAGAGCTGTCCCCATTCATTGTGTTGTTACACCTAATTATTCTCTATTTATTTTTCACATTCAGTCTAATTATTGTGAGTAATGATTGATATCCCCTTCCTTTAGCTATAATTGATTATGCATTGGGGTTTTAGTTCTGCCATAGCAATAGCAGTTTTATGACTCTGCCCATTTTGTATTCCAGATTCATTCTTCCCGTTGTTTAATATTTGATTGACAGTTTTGTAAAAATACAATTAAGTGGAGATAATCATAAATTAATAGGTCCAAATCCCAATTAAAAGTGAACAGGATAGTACTAGTATAAATAGGTATGCACACTCAATAGGCACACATGCAAAAAATACTGGAGAGATATTAAAAGGGATCTTGAGCATACATGGTGGGCAGAAATTTGAAGGTTTGAATTCAGAGAAAAGGGGAACCCATTTTTTGAGGATCTTCAACTAGTATCTTCTATTGATCTCATATACTTTATATGTATATGTGACTGCCTTGTGTGAGAGCTTCTACGGTATCCTAAGATTCAGCCTTTATCGCTTTGATTTTTAAAAAATAAATAAAAATTATAAAACCTTTTCAAATTCTTAAGGAGAATATAAAATGCTTCCTAAAACCTTAGTGAATTATCAATTTTTGGGAAAAATAATAATAAAACAGTGTTTTTTTTAAATAAAAATGTGAAACATTTTCAAAAACATAAAAAAATATAAATTGTCAAAAAATTTCAAAACAACTTTCAAAATAATAAAAATAATACATTTTCAAGAAATAGTAAAATATTTAATTTTGGGGAAAAATAAAAAAATGCGAAACAATTTTAATAAGCTAAAATTTTAAAAATAAAAACATATAAAACTTTCTTTTTGAAAATTAATCAAAAAATAAAATTTTCAAAAAAAAGATAAATACCAACAATCATAACAAACCAATTTCAAAAATTAGAACTACATAAACCCTGATTTTCTTTTATGGAAATACATAGGACCAATGGCAATATTTGTCGAGCCCAACAACATAAAAAGAACATTTATTTGTTTTATTTATCATTTTTGTTTGCATTTTGGTTTATTTTAATTATTATTGGTGTTTATTTTAATCTATTAGTATTTTTTTATTTTATTTGCATTGGTGTTTATTGATATTTGTTTGTCTTATTGTTTTATTTGGTTGTCTTTATTTATATTACTATTGTTATTATTTTTGAAAAAGTAACATTTTGTAAAATCACACTTATTTCTATTTATTTGATTAAACTATGGTGACAACTCCAATTCTCAATCTAAATAAATATTTTAAAAGTAAATTTTTTATTGTCCTGTCGTGATCCCGCTTGCGATAGTGGAAAATAAAAGTAGGGTAGGGCGTAATATAGGTTCTGGTGGCTGTATTTCTACATGTGAATTTAACCAAATTATGGAGCTCGACCATTTGGAGATCCGCCTCGAGAAGTTCAGCTACAGAGATCGGCCATCTAGAGATAGTCCTCGGGAAGTCGGCTATGGAGCTCAGCCTCGGGAGGTCAGCTATGGAGGTCCGCCTTTTAGAGACCGGCTTTGGGAAGTTCGACTATGGAGCTCGACCATCTGGAGGTCGGATATGAAGATCGCCATTTGGATATCGTCCTCAGGAGGTCGACTATGGAACTTAACCTCAGAAGGTCGACTATTGAGCTTGACCTCGAGAGGTCGGCTATGGAGCTTGATCCTAGGAGGTCGACTATATAGCTCAGTTTCGGGTGGTCGACTATGGAGTTCCACCTTTTCTAAATCGACCTTGGGGAGTTCGGCTATGGAGTTTGATCATCTCGGCTATCAAGTTCCCTTTAATAGAGATCGACCTTAGGGAGTTCGGCTGCGTAGATTGGTTATGTGGAGATCGTCCTTGGAAGGTTGACTATGGAGCTGGACCTCGGGAGGTCGGCTAGACCCGATCTCTGGTGGTCGACTAAGAAACTCGGTCTCAGGAGATTGACTGTGGAAATCCGCCTTCTAGAGACTGGTCTCGAGAATTCTATAGTAGGACTGTTGGAGTGTAATAACTATTTAGCCCTAGAATTTATGTCATGATGTATGAATATAACATAACGATCACATTTGTTCTTTGATTAAACATCCCTTGTGCTTTTATATTTGATTATAATATCTTGAGTAATAAAAGAGAAAAGAATTAAATTTAATTTGATTGTTTGCTTCAAATATATTTTTAAATAAATATTAAATCAAATCATACAACGCACACTATTTTTTTAAACTATCAAAAATAGAATAAATTGGAGAATGGTGTTATACCATTTTGCTTAGGAAAAATAGGTTTATACAATAATGATGTTATAATAAGGTTAGAATATCTTAAAGTGTTTCTATTTATTTTATTTTTTATTGTTTAAATAAAAAATAAATAAACTTTCTTAAATGCTAATCTTTTTGCATTAGTGTATAAGTATTTTCTACCAATAGATAAAACAATATTTCTTTAGAACTCTTGATAATACACGAGTAGTTCATAAAATGATTTGTGGATGGTTAACACTCATATCTCAACATATAATAAAAATTATAGTTTTAATGATCTTTGTGCAATATACAATAACGGTTTTCACAGAAGTTTTACCATATTTTATTTTTGTTTTACTTTTGATGAAGTTTCCTATAAAATATATATTGTTGCTGAAAATGACATAATTATAACAATAACTTTCATTATATGTGTAGTAGTTTTTTTTTTTTTTTGAACAGCCATATGTGTAGTATTTTAATGTTT
>Ga0123340_1005974_pt1 | contig 11605 bp, 9 predicted proteins | sample SirMexnodulemix_FD_89961 | JGI IMG/M metagenome (GOLD analysis project Ga0123340, IMG submission 89961) | Root nodule microbial communities of legume samples collected from Mexico - Siratro Mexico nodule mix | ecosystem: Host-associated > Plants > Roots > Nodule | place: Mexico: Nepantla... | reverse complement strand
ATATAACTAAATTTTAAGTTCTTTGTAAATTTTGGAATTTTTAAGTAAGATTTTATTCAAAATTTTGGTTTCATTAAATGTCCAATTTTTTTTTTTATATTTTTTAATACTATCAATTAAGGTAACATGATTGATTTTGTGTTTTCAAACACATTATCATTAACTTAGATAATAAGAAAATCTTTACAATGTTTATTTATATATGATTAATTTAATTTTTTGTTTTAATATTTAATTTAAAACAATAAAACTATATAATCTTTTATAAAAATAATTAAGATTCTAGATATTTATTCTTGTTATTGGCACTGATAGTGTGACCGCAAATTGAAACAATATGACTTGACTTCATGACAAAATAAAATTAAACTTACATATGTCACCAGTAAACAATAATAATAATTTAAGGTAATAATGGGTCTTCTCAAAGTGCAAAACCAAATAATTAATACTTAATTAAAAAACATAATCAAATTAAAACTTAATTAAGCTTTAATTGAATGAGTTATTACATTAAACTAATTATTAATCATTTTCATTTATGAGAGATATAGAAAATCAAATAAAATTAATTTTGATTTACTGCAATGGCGACAAAAGATTCCGATTATGAAATCTGCATTCCATGTCTGCATTACATTGCTGTGTGGTGTGGCCCACTTTTCCTTTTCCTTCTGACGATGTCGTTTTCAGCTTCCAAACTGAACTAATGAACAACGCCAACCTCCACCAGCACCGTGCCATAGGAGCCACTGTGATCTCCTTCACCTTTACTTTCTAAGCCTTAATATTATTATTAATATTCATATAAATAAAAATTAAAACTTTACACAAATAAGCTCAACATAGCAAAAGCTTTTCATTGATTCATCTATTCATTCATTTCCTCTGTTTTCAGCATTTACACTCATGTGATTCACACAAGACGAAGGCTTTTCCACTTTCTTCACTGCCCAGCTTCCGTTCTCTCTTCCTTAGGGTTTACAAGCTTTCAGAAAGGGAACTCCATTGATTCTGTTCTTCTGGGTCGGAAAAATGAAGAGGGGTAGTAAAGTAGACCTTTTTGTTCTACCCAACAGGCTCACACTGCTTCAGATTTTCATAGGGGTGATGCTCTTTTACTTACTCTTCATGAGCTTCGAAATCCCTCTTGCTTTCAAAGCCGGGTTGGGTTCCGAAAATGGCGCTGTTTTCATCACCGACGCATTGCCCATGCCCGTGCCGCTGTTGCTTGAAGAACCGAACCATGGGGTACAAATTCGCGGACCCAGAGGGTTGAAGTTGGAGAAAGTTTCCTCCTTGAGGTTCAACGGGAGCTTCTCGGAGGGTTCGGAGCTGCACAAGGTGGCGCGGCACGCGTGGGTCGCTGGGGAGAAGCTCTGGGGGGATGTGGAGAGTGGGAAAGTGAAGAGCTTTGCGAAGTTGACGGTTGAAAACGGGTCGGACTCGTGCCCGAATTCGGTTTCGGTTTCTGGGACGGAGTTTCGGGGGAAAGGGGTGATGGTGCTGCCATGCGGACTGACGCTGTGGTCGCACGTGACGGTGGTGGGGACGCCGCGGTGGGCTCATGCGGAGAGGGACCCTAAGATAGCGGTGGTGAGGGACGGGGATGAGGCGGTGATGGTGTCGCAGTTCATGATGGAGTTGCAGGGGTTGAAGGCTGTGGACAAAGAGGAACCGCCGAGGATTCTGCATTTCAATCCGAGGTTGAGAGGGGATTGGAGTGGGAAGCCTGTGATTGAGCAGAACACTTGCTATAGGATGCAGTGGGGTTCTGCTCTCAGGTGCGAGGGGTGGAAGTCTCGTGCTGATGAGGAAACTGGTGAGTGTTGTTCTAAGGCTTTTTAAACGTGTTATTATTTTATTATCATCATTTGTCTGCTAATTAAATTTATAGGATAGGACAAAGGTTGGGTGAAGTGTTGTTGTTCATGTTTTGAGTGTTGATCTCTGATCAGAATTGAAGTTTCACTCTGATAATGTGCGTGGACGTTTGGTGGCAAGTGTTTTGAGATGAGGAGTTTGCCGATTGTGGGGGTTAGGAAGTCGATTTTGGGGTTTTCATTGTAATGACAATGGGGGAACTCTTTGGTTCGTGAATTGGTTTTAAAATTGGGACTGTTTGTTGTGTCAGATGGAAAAAAGAAAGCAGCTTTTGATGTGATTCTTTCTTTTTACATTATTGAACCATTGTGTTTTGGTTTTTAACTGAGCCAAATGGCATTGGGGAGTCCGTGTAGCCCACCTCACATGGTGGGATGTCTTGTTGTTGACAATGGGGACATTCTTTTGTTCATTGGAGTTGATTTTAGGGGACTGTCTGTTTTTGAGTTGGAAATAACAAAAAGGCTTTAATTTTGATCCCATCTTTTCATTGTTAAACTATGGTGTCAAACTATGTAAGTTTGACTATTTTGACCTGGTCTTTAACCGAACAAATGTAGCTAACTTCCCCTAGTGGACTAAGGCGTTAGTTGTTGTTGTCTATGATGACTTTGGAAGCATGACTTGATGAATGTCAATGGATCTCGAATTTAAATTTAGAAGAGAAGAACTAGAAGATTTTCATTCTGTGATCTTCAATTTGATTCTCTTTAGTGAATGTGGACATCTTGCATGCTTGCTTGCATTTTCTTTAACTGCTGCATGTCTTAATTCAGGGGACATTATTTGTCTTTGCTGTAAAAATTCTTATTTTTGTGAAGTTGATGGACATGTAAAATGTGAAAAGTGGATTCGTGATGACAACAATCGTTCTGAAGAGTGGAAGGCAACATGGTGGTTAAACAGATTGATAGGACGAAAAAAGAAGGTGGCAGTTGATTGGCCATATCCTTTTGCAGAGGGTAAGTTATTTGTTCTCACCATAAGTGCTGGCTTGGAAGGTTACCATGTTAGTGTGGATGGAAGGCACGTGACATCCTTTCCCTATCGCACGGTGGGTTCACTAATCTTATCTTCTACTTCTGGAGGAATGCATGAATATCTTACATGTTTGTGTTATATTCACATTTCACAGGGATTTGCTCTTGAGGATGCTACTGGACTATCCATAAATGGGGATGTTGATGTGCACTCTATATTTGCTGCTTCCTTACCTACATCACATCCTAGCTTTGCTCCTCAGATGCATCTTGAATTGCTTCCTCAGTGGAAAGCTCCTCCTCTTCACAATGTGAATGTGGATCTTTTCATTGGTATTCTTTCTGCTGGAAATCATTTTGCTGAAAGGATGGCTGTGAGGAAGTCCTGGATGCAGCACAGGCTAATCAAATCTTCACATGTTGTGGCTCGATTTTTTGTAGCCTTGGTAAAGGATCTCTGCATCTTCTACACCCAAATAATGATAAAAAAAACTATAATCACATGGTGTTTTTGATCTTACTGATTTTCCGTTTTTCATATGATAGCATGCAAGGAAGGATATAAATGTGGACATAAAGAAAGAAGCAGAGTATTTCGGTGATATTATTATAGTCCCATACATGGATCATTATGACCTTGTTGTGTTGAAGACCATAGCTATCTGCAAATATGGGGTGAGTGACGGGAGGGAGTTGAATATTGCTTATTTATTACACATTTTAATATTTTATCATCTTTTAGCTTGCATAATCATTTACCGTTATTGAATATGCTTCTTGCAGATTCATACAGTGGCTGCTAAGTATATCATGAAGTGTGATGATGACACATTTGTCAGAGTGGATTCTATCGTAAATGAAGTAAGACAAGCCCAAACTGATAGAAGTCTCTACATGGGAAATATGAATTATCACCACAGGCCTCTTCGCTACGGGAAATGGGCTGTAACTTATGAGGTACAATTTTCATATCGATTGCTCTTGAAGTCCGCATCTCTATTTTGAAATCTGTTTATAATCACACAGTTTGCCTTTGTTACTGTAATTATCATGAAATGTTATAGGGTGGTCTGAGTGTAGCAGAATTTGAACTTTTCATTACTGGTTGTAGGTTTACTGATTGTTTCTTTTATAACAAAAAAAATCTATCCCTTTTATTTGAGTGTTGTTAATGTTGGTTCTCATTTTTCCCCATTTAGCCAAAATCAGTTTATTAGTGGCCTTGTTACTTATAGCACACTATGTGTCCAAAGTTTGAATAAGGATCTATTTTTTAATAGCAGCCATAACAGCACTAGAGTAAACTTCCAAAAGTTCATTTTTGCCCTCTAAACAGCATGATTTTGGGAGACTTTTAGGGGCAAAGCTGAGATCTCTCTCCCTTCTTAGAATCTAAGAAAAGCTCATTGGGTGTATTATCCTTTTTGCTTCTTTCAATTGTGCAACACCAGCACTATTCAGCCCTTCCCTACCTATCTCCAGTAGTATTTCCCACAACACCCACCTTCATTCATTTCTCCACTCAGAACTCTGAATTATCCCTAGTCTGAATTCTCAACCTTCGGGGTTCTTTTCTCTGCAACATCCTTTTTCTCTTTTTATTGTATGTTTATTTGAAATATGAATGTTTTGAATTTGGTTTGTTTCCTTTGCCGTTTTGCTGTCTCCTGGTGTATTTTGCTTAAAACCTATGGCATTTTATTGTTAAAAACATATCATTTTGACCTTTTTTTAAATTGTGGAGGCATTTCTGACCCTTTTTTCTCTGTCCTTTACTTTCAGGAATGGGTAGAGGAAGCGTATCCTATCTATGCCAATGGTCCAGGTTACATAGTCTCTGCTAACATTGCTGAATTCATTGTATCTGAATTCGAGAAGGGCAAATTAAAAGTATGCAATGTTTACAAACCACATTTTCTTGACCATCTATTCCTGATTTCTATCTGCTACTCTCTACCTTCTGCATTGGTGTATATGTGCATGCATGCATATGGATTTGTTAATATCTCAGTTTTTATTAATTCTGACATACACTGAAGGAAGTTGTTGGCTGTTGTTGATGAGACAATTAACCAATTTGAACATGGTGCAGTTATTTAAAATGGAGGATGTGAGCATGGGAATGTGGGTGGAGCAGTTCAACAGCACAAGAGCAGTAGTAGAGTATGTGCACAACTTGAGGTTCTGTCAATTTGGGTGCATTGAAGAGTACTACACTGCACATTACCAATCACCGAGACAAATGACATGCATGTGGGAAAAATTGCAACATCAAGGAAAACCACTCTGTTGCAACATGAGATGACAAATGTGATAGGTATAGGTGATGTGTACAACAAGATGAAAGTGACAGAAAATGCACAGCTAGTTTAGGCAAGATCCATGATTATAATATATTTCTGTATATAAGCACTTTTTCTGAAGAGGGGGTTTTGGGGGATTTTACTTGAAAATGGTGAGGATACTTGTGCCAAGTTTTTATGCTTGTGGTTTCCCCCTATTTTGATCCATACCCCTCAACCTAAAAGGATAGATGGTGTAGGTATATCATGGTATATCTTACAGAGAGTTGAAGTTGGATGTTACAGGATTCTGGTAAAGGAACAAACCCATGGTTTGTAAATTTGTAACATGGAGCAAAATGGTGCAGAAGCTGAATAAATTACTTCTCTACATTCACTTCATTTTCATAGGTTCTTTCATGCGTTAAACAGGTTGCTATCTTTCACCTTGAAGAGGTATTTACTGAGTGGATTATATTTCTCTGAAGAGAAAGATTGTATTTTAGAAGATAAAATGCACTTATAACTGTTGATTAGAAGATTAATGGTTGGAATTTGACATAAAATCAATACACATTTACACTGTTTTTTTGTGGTGAATAATTTAAATTGTGATAAAAGATTATATTTAACTACTGACATTTAAAGAAAAAAATATTAGAATCTAATTTAAAAATGGATAAAAAAAATTAAGAATTAAAAGAAATAGATGTTTTATTTATTATATTTATATTTTCATGTACATGTAATAGAAAAAACTACCATTTCATTTTCATTGTCAACTCTGACAAACTAAGTAAAGATAAAGATATTTATATATATTTACTGGTTACATTATATAATAGAAATGGTTCAGGTGAAATTTAGGATGATTCTCGTACCAAAAGTATGCATATTTTGGTCTACGTAAACTTTTTAGGCATATGTTAAGAATTACATCCACATGTTTATACTTTGTTGACGATTTTATTTATATAAATTATTTATTTTATTATTATATATGACTATGAAAATGCACATATTCAAATTCTCATATTCTCAACTTACTTTCTGTTTTTCTTTTCCCAAAAAGTAAATATATTATTAAATTGTAATAATACATTTCATAATATGTAAAATGTAATAATATTTAAATTACATATTTCAAATGATATTATTTAAGATTACACGTTCCAAAATATACACTTTAAATTCAGAAATATATTTGGCACATTTTGAAATTCATAGGAGTAAATTTACAGCAGTGTAGAATGCAAAACCCTAAACAGAAACACCCTATTATAACTTGTAGTATTGCCTATTATAAGTTGTAGTACGGGCAGGAATAAAACGAATCAAAATGAAACAAAAGTGATCAATTTTATCATCATTATACATGTTTAAAATTGGAACTACCATTTAAGATAAGATAGTCTTTTATTCAATGTAGGCTATTTTGAACTTTTTCAGGTTGGATACTTCCAATCATGTTTCATTATTCTATATTCTTAATTTTTAAATTAATACATGGAAAATGTATTACCATAGTAATTACCCAAAATTCAATTTTCATTATACTTATAATACTTATATCAAGACATTCAATTCACTCTTCTAAGTTTAAAATTATATTCTATATCAATTAACTCTTGTGTATTTATACTTTGTAGATGTGCATATCTTGATCTATTGGTGGCATAGATGAAACTTGAAGGTGTGAGAGTGCCCTATTGCTATAAGAATAAATATGTAGGCTTTAAGCTTGGTGCACCTTCTCAAGTGATAGGGATAAAGCAGAAAAAAAGGGGACTTCACAAAAGTTAGAGATTCTTTATTAGTGGATGGAGACTAAAGCTTGGGAATCTCATTCCATATCCCTTTTTCGTTTTTTAACAAAACAAAAAAAAAAATTTCAAAAGGTTCACATTTTAATGGGTTATTTTTTTTTAAAAAAAAAAAAAAAAAAGAAAGAAAGAGGTGCAATAAATTCTTATATATGGTCAAAATAGAGCTTAAATAATGTTAATTTTTTTAATATGAGAGGTAGCAACACATTAAATTTTTGAGAGATAAATTTTTGTTCGATTATCACATAATATACTCTTTGGAAGAGCCAAAGAATGATAAGCATAATCAAGTTATAAATCCAAAATTAGTCTCACTGTTAACTTGAAAAAAAAAAAAATTCTATCTAAGAATCAATTACACTAGTTATAAAGGTTAAAAGAAAGTATATGTCAAGGGAATTAATGTTTTCAAGATGTAAAAATACAGAGAATGGTTTTACCTATTTGATCGAAATGTTTTTTTTTCATGGACATTTCTAAGAATATAATTTGTGTGTGGTTGATTAAAATAACTTTTTCGTAGATTAAAATTGATTTTTTTACCGACAAATTTATAGAAACTCTAGTACATAATTTCTCTATACTTTTATTTTCACTTGTGTAGTCTAATCACTGCTCTGTTAATATTGACATTCCTTAATCATTCTTAGGAATCAAACTCTTAACAACTTGAACTACGGTAATTGACATGCAGATAAATTCCATAAATAAAATATTTGGCATTCACCAAATTCTGAACACATAAATGAACTGAGAGAGGGTTCAAATTACAAGCTGCATGTGCACACATCTGTCACCAAAGGACACAAGCAATGAATGGCCAAATTCATTTAACCAGAAAGTCAGACTTAACCTTCTCCATAACCATCAAAGTTTGTGAAACCCTTCAGAAACATTTGCTTGGTCACTTGTTATGTCAAGATAACCTACAAGAAAAACCAAACCAGAGACCATGCCACTGAATACATCAACCAAGCAACCCCTGAAAATAGAAGGGTCAAAAAAAAGCAACTTTAGCATTGGCAATCACTAATGAATAATAAATAGATAAAGGGACAAGGAGAAATTGCTTACCATTTCTAAAACCATTATTGAAAGATGATATGAAGTAGCAGTCTGTTGTGGTGTTAATCCCATTAGGACAGTTGCAGATGAAGGAGTTAAAGGCAGCATTATATCCACACACTCCATGGCTCCTTTCACAAGCATCACATGAACCAGGATAGTCATTTGTGACACTGAACTTGTACTTGAGTGCTATTCCATAGTTCCACTTTTCAGGATCCGATTGTTGATCATTGAAGTTGTAGAACCCCGTGTAGGAAGGACATTGCAGCTTCTGCAGATCCATTTCAAAGGATGGTCCAAGATTAACTGGTGTGTAAACACAGCATGTTGAGATAGGGAGGTTGATGGTGCTAATAGGCCTGCATGAATATAGGAGGCTGCAAATTGGTGTGCCTTGGTCACATAGAAGCTTAGAGTTGTTGCTTCCATCATCGTAGCCATTGGATTGGCATATGGATGAGGAGTTCATTGCACAGTCTACTAGAGCAAAGATGGTTTTATCAGCAAAAGTGAAAGGGGCGTCCCAGTTTAAGCCAAAGCCTTTGCTAGGGACAGTGCAAGAGCATGTTGACATGGTGGGATCTGAGATGTGTAGGACTTGGTTCTCATAGTCAATTGAGGTAATAGGGTAGGAACCTGTGTGAGTGGTGAAGGTGAGTTTTTGTTCGCTGCATGTCACATGTGGTTGGAAACGAGGGTCACCACAACCAGGGCCACTTCCAAAAGGGTACTTGAGAGTTTCTTTGCCACAGTTTCTCTGGCAGATTTGAGATGAGATCAGAGAAGGGTGTAGAAAAAGGAAAATGGAGAGAAGAAAAACTGAAGGGTGGCAAAAATCCATTGTTGTTGAAGGGCTGAGGGAGAATAAGGATTGGAAAAAATGGTGAAGCAAGAACAAGTTTGATGCTGTTGTTATAGCCTCTAGCAAGCACATGAATAATGACTTTCTGAGAAGAAACAATAAGGAACTTGCACTTTTGTTTTATAAGGATTTCTTTAATGCAGTTTAACATTTTGATCCATGATTATTCTTCTAGTAGTAGTATTAGATTAATCAGAGGTTTTGGTTCTGCTAGTTGTTATTATCACTATTTTTGTCAGCACTTTAATTACAATTCGGATTTGGTCTCTACCTTAAGCTATTGCATGTTTTTTAATTTAGAATTTGAAATTAAAGAAATTAAATGTTGGACACATTAATTGTTTCACATCTCTAACTATGGCAAATCACATGATCATGTGCTAAACCAGACCTGTTAGGAGCACCAACACAAGTCACAGGCAACTTTGTTTGCAGTCTAAAACCTTTGACTTTCATTATTCTATATCTAAAGCTAGCCATGTATAACCTTTCATTCAGAAAGATTAAGATAAAGAAAAACTTAATTGCAAATATTTATTTGGTTTAGTTAATTTAAATCTTGAGGTAAATGATCAACCTTTTCAATATTTTAATATATTAATTAACTAAACTAACCAATCCACTAACCCTCAAGTAAAAGTAGACTAAAGGCATACTAGTGCTTCATGATTAACTCAACACAATGTTTTTTAACATTGTTAAGTGTGGAAAAAAAAATTCTTAGGAAGTTCGAAAAATGTGTTTACACACACACACACTTATTCACTACTCAGTCCCCAAAACAAGGGTGACCAAACATTTGTGCTTTAGAAGATTTATACTAAAATATACAAATAGAATATTACACTAATGATTACATTTGTATTTTTCATCTGCTTTTCTCCAATCCCAATATTTTTTTTCTTGATATTATTATCCAATTATCATCCACTAATCAATTACTTAGTGCCTTCAGAACAAAAGTTGGTGGAAGGAGGAATATTTAAAACGCAAATAACTTTAGATGAGAATATATTCATCTCTTCTTTTATCTCATCTATGATCATACCTTTCACTTTATGTGTTTATCTCATTTTTTTCCCATCTCATTCACACTTCTACAATTCAACATAATTCTTTTATCTATATGAACATTTCTTATGTAGCCAATGGTTTTGAGCTCGTTATACAATATTTCCATCATGTGATTATTCTCGACTTCACATGCACGCTCTAATTCTTGCTGAATATTCTGTCTATATATGATTTTTGCTTAACAATTACATCAATTGCTAACAGCAAAAAAAAAAATGTTCATTCAATGGAAACAAAATAAAGGGAGAAAAACTACACTCCTCTCTTTTAAGATGCTTGGATTGTTCTCTTATTCTCTCTTATGTTTCTTTTCGAAAACATTCGCAATTTAAAACTTGAAACATCTAGTAGTGGTAAATTATCCAAATCTATCACCGACACAAGAGAATATACACTTTCTTAAAATGATATAATAAATTACGAAACTTCTTGGGTGTAGTGAAAACTATGAAAGTGTCTCCCAATAATATTTCATCTTTTTCTAGAGCTTTCAATTTCTCTAGTAACTAATTCGAATATTTTATTCGTATCTTTAATATTTAAGAAGGAAAATTAAAATTTTAAATACATGTATGGTTTACATTAGAATTATTTTATCTTCTAAGATCACATATATAATAGATATTCAAAACTAGGTTTTTCTTCCTTTTTCCATGGTTTACATTAGAATGTATTTTAAATATTTATTTCATCTTCTAAGATCACATAACAGATATTCAAAACTATTATTTTTTTTTCTTTTTTTTCATGGTAAAAGGAGGAAGTATATATCCATTATGTTGTTTTTTATTTATAAGATTTCAACTTAAGATATTCATACTCAATATCACTTAAGCGAATTTAATGCATTAATATTGGTTACTAACTAGTAGTCATGTTGAAAATTACTACAATAGGAAAATATCTAAAATGCGCTATTTACACTAAATAGATTATTTGAAAAATCAATTATGTTTGGGAATGAAAACCTCTTAAATTTTGACTATGTATAGTAGCAAGGAATCCGATTTATTGAGGTAACAAAATGATGAATATAACTTGTAAATCAAAATAAGAGAAGAAAAAGAGGCACTTACTCTCTGTTACAAAATATCTGTTTTCAGAAACCCTAAAAATTCAAAGTGAATAATGGAAGTGGCTCAAAAAGAAAGAAAAGAAAAAATCCATAATTGGTTTTACAGTAGATTGAAAGAAACTAAAAAAATAATGTAACTAACGTAATTTGTTTCTAAAATTTTTAATTTCAGCAGAACAATACAACAAAAAGCACCAGTGGTCTAGTGGTAGAATAGTACCCTGCCACGGTACAGACCCGGGTTCGATTCCCGGCTGGTGCAGAGTTCTTCTTTTACATTTTTATTTCAGAGATGTTATTTTAAAACGAATTTAACACTTTTTTAAAAGGTATTATGAGAAAATTTTAACATCTTTCCAAAATATAATTTCGAAACACCTTTTAACGAGATCTACTATTATTAAATAAATGGTCTTTATAAAAACGTTTAATTTCTTTTTTTTTTTTTTTTACCGCCTTTCTATTTTTGAATGAATTTTATTTTTTTTTTAAAATTTTTTTTTTTAAAAAATTTTATGGATTTATTTTTTAAAAAATTATAAAATTTATTTTTT
>Ga0123340_1005972_pt1 | contig 11605 bp, 5 predicted proteins | sample SirMexnodulemix_FD_89961 | JGI IMG/M metagenome (GOLD analysis project Ga0123340, IMG submission 89961) | Root nodule microbial communities of legume samples collected from Mexico - Siratro Mexico nodule mix | ecosystem: Host-associated > Plants > Roots > Nodule | place: Mexico: Nepantla... | reverse complement strand
TCCATACATAATAAAAAAATAAATAAATAAAAATATCTAAAAAAATTAAAAGTAATTAAATATGTCTCGTAAGAATAATTTGATTTGATAAAATTAAGGATTATATTTTCTAAAATACAATAAATTATAAATTGTTTTAATAAAAATTCATAAAATAAAAAATGATGAATTAAGGTTGTAATGAGAGAAATTACTTTGAATATATTATAATAAATATTGAATGAGTTAAACCTTTGAGACAAATTAAAATTTTGTAATGAAACAATCATAATTTGAAATGAAACTTACGTTAAAAAGATAAAGATGATAAATTATTAATCTTAAATAATAATTTATAAAATTAAATATTTGAAATTGAGAGATTGTCATATGAAAAAAATAATAAATATGAAATATTTTAAAAAATAGAATATTAAATTTATGTACTCTAAAATGATATCAGGTATGAGGATAAGAACTATATAAACATGTATATCAAATATTACTTTTACTTATTCTATGTACATAATATGAAATATCAAACATTACTTTTACTTATAATCTATATGAAATATCAAATATTATTTTTACTTATAATCTGATAAATGTGGATTTGTTGTCAAAATAAAAATAAGTACCAACAATATATACGAGAATGAGTTTATTTATCATTCCTAATGATATTTTTGTCACTTTTGAAATATTTTATAGATAGAATTTTGCTTGAATTTGTGTAATATTGATCTTATTACATAAATAATTCATGTGATAAACTGGAGATAAACTAGGTTGATTGATTATTCCTATAGTCAGTACAATTTATTATATTAGGTCAATTAAAAGTTAATTACCAATGTACTACTTCAAATAAAACAATAAATTGACATGATATAATGATATTAAATCATATTTACTATACCAAAAACATTAATATAGTAATTATTTTAAAGATAAAAAATAATAGTCGTTATATTAACTAATTTATATATTAAAAAAACATTGGTATCCAAAATAGTTGCTATTATTAATAAAATTTTAAAATATAATTAGATATTATATTTTTAGTGGTTAATGATCATAAAAAAAGTAATTGTTTATTTAAAGACATTTTTTTTAATCTCTTGTTATTTATAAAGTATATGGAGAAATAAATACATATTCTTTTGACTTATATATTAGTTAAAATTATATGTTAAAGATTATATTAATGTAATACACGTGTAAAACATGCTTGTTACAATATAAGTGACACATTTTTGCATATTAAAGGGGAATGAAAAATATTGTAAATACTTATAATTTTTTTTTGTTAAAATGACATGCATTTCAAATTAAAACCATAAGTTCATGAGGATGTTGAAGACCCAATTTTTCTTCATTCATTCTTGTTACTTTTTTTACATTGTATATCTCCATACCTTATATTATATTTACTGTAAATACATTTCATCAAGACAATGAATATTTGATAAAACTCTTCTGACCCTTACCATTGACAATGACCAACCTTTAGCCTTCTTCATAAACTTACTAAAAAAAACTCATCTAAACCAAAAAAGTTATAGTTTATAACCTTTAACTTTCTTACCAATCAACACTCATCCATAATTCTTAACATAATTATCAGTGTTGCCACTGAAATAATTGTTTTTTTTGAAAGGGATAATATCATTCTCATTCACTAGAAATTCATTTTTTTTATCAGCATTCACCAGAAATTCATAGAATTCAAAAGAAAAAGTGTAATAATTAACCTTTTAAGTGAATTACATGTACTTATGTAACTGTGTCTCAATAACAACACCACACATAAAACATCACACAGTTATGCCAAGTTAAAAAAAATCTTAGAAGCACAAACTTAGCATGTTAAGATATTGAAAAGAGTTTTCTAATTAAATTAACATTCCAATTTGTGATGAAGGAAGAATTAGAGGGTATGAGGAGAAGTTTGACCTATTCTTATTATTTTCTTACATACCAGTAATAATAATAATAATAATATGGTTACAAATTTTTAATATAATTAATTGATACAACAAAGGTAATGTTGTTGACAAATTGCTTTAAAATTAAAGAAAAAAATATTTAAGATGATTTTTATACACATTAAGTATATATCACAGATAATAAAACATTATATTTGTACTTAGTTTTTAATAATGTTATGTTTTAATTAAATAATCACGTTTTTATTGATAAATTTATTTTAAAGTATGATAAAGTGAGTTTTGGTCCACTAGCTCGTTATGATTGGACTTTTTCTTCCTGCACTCCATGCTTTTCTGCTTACATTTCCGTAGTTCAAAAAATATCAAAAATATTATTTTAAAATTTATGTTTTAGATTATATAATTTAAAAATGTGATAGTTTCTTAATTTCAGATTTCAATGTAAAATATATATTTTTTATAATCCGAACTACCAAAAGATAAAAAGAGCCTAATGGGAGAAGATGAAAAAAATTAAAGAGGATAATTCTTTTATAGAGGTGGATTAATGTTTTTAACCGGTCAACTTGTTTTGACCTGCCAATATGTTTTTTTTTTTTAAATTAAAAAAATTAAAACAAAACATAAGTTAAAAAATTATTTTTTCATTATATTATTTGAAAGATACTAATATCACCGTATAAATCATTAATACTCAGAAATCAAATTTCGATTATTTATAATAAAGTAATTTAGCAGTAATATTTTATTTATTTATTCAATTAAAAATATTAATTAATTAATTAAAATTTAAAAATATTTATATAATTAAATATGTTTTTAATATATATAAATATTAAAATAAAACTAAAAAAAAGTAAAATTTAATAAAAATGAAAACTAGTAAGTTAGTTTACCTGCCCTTCATACAACAAGTGGTTAAGATTTTAGCCCTCCTTGCCTCCTCAGTCACCCTTAAATGGATCATACCAGTTATATTTTTAATTATTTGAAGAATAAATATATTTTAACCCTACTGTTTAAAAGTTATATTCATTTTACACCTATTTTTAATAATAAAATATTATATTTTAATAAAATAATATTATTTTTAATTGTTAAATGAACGTAAATTACTGTTAAAAGTGTCAAGCCATCACTCCTCTTATTTTAATTTTTCCCCTGTCGTTGAAATGGATATACATGTACTACTTTTCTGTTAGTACAAAATTTCAACCATAATTAATAATCAGTTCTATAAATCCTCAACTACAAATGCCCTCCACTTAGGCAATCCTGATTATTTAAATTTTTACAGAATTCCCAGACAAAAAAATGGGGAAAATAAAATAAAATATTTCAAAAATTAAAATTAACGTTTTTATAATTTAGAATTAATTCATTTAAATAAGTAATTTGTAAAAATTTCTTAATATGACTTTTTTAAATTTTTATTTTTAATACATGTGTAAATTAATATGAATTTACACAAATTTAATTTTTTCGCATATTTGTTCACCTTCCAATTAGAGCTCATATATAGCCGAACAAAGTTTTTAGACTTTTATCGCTTTTGTCCTCGCCATCTCCTAAATTTCCCCCCTTATCTTATTTATTAGCTTTAGCTTTAATATTACTCTAAGTATTTGCTATTATAATTCGATTGTAAATTTTTCAAAATCAACATAATGTTAAAAAGATTTAAAAATACTTATTATTTTAACAACATAGTAGTATGTTCTAAGCAAATTTTATGTTATATTACAAAAATACTCTCATTTCTCCCATCCTCTTTATTTTCTCTCTTTTTCTCACTTATCTAATCCAACAACTGAGTCCTAACAACACCTTAGGGTGAACATATTTAATAACAAGTTTTCTTCAAACAGTGAAACATATTTAATTACCTTTTTTAAACATTTTGCACATACATTATATTACACAAAATTAATAAAAAAAAAAATCTTAGTCTCATGTAACAAAGTCAATCATACATCTTTGCGAATTGTCATTGATTGACTTCACATAAAAAAAAACCAGGAAAAAGAAAAGGTAGCAAAATTCGTGGCAGGTTAGAAAGACCAATGAAAGAGACAGCAATAATCTGTGTTATTTGCAGAAAAGTCTCTTTCTTAGTTCCTGCATGTATTGTTTTTCATAATAAGCAAGTTGATCATTTCCCTTTTCCAAATTGCGTGCTATTTGACTAAGACTCCGAAGTTTCAACTCACCAGTCTCCTTAGACTGCATCTCTGTCCTTTTTCTATCTCTCTGCATACATTTCAAATAAAGCTTTTGGCAGTGTCAAATTAGGCCCCACATCGCTTCGTTTATGACCACATATCACAACTATATATAACACCCAATCCACATTCATTCTCAACGCTCAAAACATCTCACAAACACAGTGCTGCAAATCAACAAGAGTCTTCTTCTGATGGGTGAAGCTCCCAAGATAGTGCAGATCGAAACCAGGTACGTGCAAACCGACGCTGTCAACTTCAGAGACGTGGTTCAGAGCCTCACGGGGAAAAACTCCTCCACGGATTGGATAGGGCGAAATGTTAAACCTGCTGCTGAATCATGTTCCAAAGGAGGAATCACTGAGCCAAAGGAAATAGGAGCTTCTGCTGCTGTTACTGCTGCTACTGCTGCAACCGATGGAACAAATGAAACTCTCTCACCTCCTTCTCTTTCTTCTTCCACGCAACTGAACAGCAACCTCTCCTTCAAAGACTTTGATGGATTCGTGTGGCCTTCCAGCGAGATGATGCCATGGTCATACTCATATACCTAGCATCACAAAAAGATTTGCATATCATCATTCTTTTGACCTTTTTGTTATATCATCGTAGAATCCGATTCATAGTATATATTTGTTTAATATAACTGCTTGTCAGATATTTTATTTCATAATGGAAAACATTGTTCAGTGCTTTGTTATCCTTTATACACATGTCTGTTTGTGTCAGTAGATTCTGATATATATATATATATATATATATTTTTATCTCCTTCTCCTCTCTTACGGTTGTGTTTACAAGTATTTATGAATGAGGTATTGCAGAAGTTAGATAGAATTATTGTGAGTAATAAAATTTCCAATTAAGGAAGAGGTTATGCAGTAGTTAGCAGAAATTAATACATACATTGCTTGCTATTTATTTAATTTTTTATTGGTATAAAATTGCGATGTATATAATTAATTTATCATGCAGGTAGGATAATATCACAATTTATATTTGATCAACAAAATTGTTTACACACTTCACTTCTCTCTCTCTCTCTATATATATATATATATACACATGTATATATAGATTCTAAAATCTTAAACTTAGTTACGTAACTCTATATAATTACAGGTTAATATATTGGCTCATGAAAATCATTACTACAGAACGAAATTTTAAATGATGAAGCAAGATTCGTAAAAATATCTGTCATCAGGAAACAGTTGCCCTTAATTATGTTAAAAAGTTGTCTTAAAAAGCTTTTTAAGGAAAAATGACAACACAAGTGGGTTTAGCCAAGCTTTTTGGGTTACTAAATTTGCGATTTGAATAAGATCCAACTTTAATAGAATATACTAATCCAATTTTTCCCCTTTCTGTGGAATTTTTAAGTATATTATTGTGGTTTGAGTCCAACACTCTTTACTGTTAGCGAGTTATGAATTTCAGTCTACAATTTATTGAAGAACTAGACTATATTGACTTATTTTCAACATGTTGGTTGGACAAGTCAAAGTAATCCAGGTTGGTCCATTTTCCCAGTTTTGTACAGGAATTATTGAGGCCAAAAAATAACAAATTTACTTAAAAATTACTTATATAACTATTTTTTTTAAATTAAATAAATGGATAAGTCATGTTTTTAAATACAACCATTTTTTTTTATATTGAGCTCGTGATTTATAGTATGATTTTAAGATATTTTTTTTCAAATTTATTTATAAGCTTTGCTTATACGTACGTTTGTAACCATACTTTTAATGTTTTTCAATTTATCATCAAAATTATGATTACCAATATGATTTTTATATCCTTAATTTATATCAAAATTATGTCTGTAAACACAATTTTAATGTAATTATAGAACACTAAAATCGTTAGTTATGAACATTTAGGATAACTTAAAAAAAATGCAAAATTGTACTTCCAAACATATTTTTTAATAAACAAAATATATTGAAATCACGTTGAAAAAAAAAATGATCAACACGAAAATAAATAAAGTTAGAGTTATACCTGGAAGTGCTTATTCATTATGAAATCATTCTTCATAGTATAACTTATTCATTTATATATATTTTTTTAAATTTACATAGACCTATAATTTTCAACCATTTTGGTGCTATAAATACTTTGACAAGGTGTACCTATTAAAGGAAGACCTGGCAACGTTGATTTTATGGATTTTAGAGTTATTAGGCAAAATGTATTGCTTATGCTAACTTAGACTCATTCCGTGTTAGATTTTTATTATGAATTATTGATACTTGAACATGTATTGTTAATGTATTATTTTCATATCGAGAATGACAATGAAATTGATTTAGGCTCAAATAGGTGTTAATATCCATAATTGATGTTTATCATAAGCGGAAAAAGGTGTTTCAATTTTGCAATAGCGATAACATATTTTCGCTTTATATTGGAACATCACACCCTTAATGGAAACATGTTTCTTCAACACTATTTTCATAAAAAAACAGTAAGGGTTGAACTTAATAAAAGCGGGGTAGGGGTAAGAATAAAACTTCCCGGGTGAGTGCCGACCCAAGTTCAAGATCCACTGAGTATGTGCTGGGCTCAATAATCCTTTTAGGCAGTTGCTTCCTGCACTTACAAAATTATGACATGCATTATATAAGATAAGTAAAATGTCTAAAATACCCTTGAGTTTTAAAATAATAAAGTAAGATTTATACTTTTCGTTTCTTTTCCATAGTTAATCTTACATTATTTTTTTGTGTTATTTGTTGTGATTTCACTAAATTATAAATACTATAAAGAAACTAAAACTAAGTTGAAAGAAAAAAAATTACATACACTATAAACAGTATGTAAATAGATAACGGTAGAAAATTATAAAATGCTAAGATCCATTATATCATATAAAGGATAATGCTGCAGGCAAATAGCAAAACCACAGATTATTTTTTATTATAAAATAAAGAATGAATAAAAAAATTGAAAAATAAATATTTATTAATGTTAAGGGTAATTTTGGTAATAAAAGTGCAGTTAACAATTTGTGTAGTGCATAAAGTAACTGCCATCCTTTTACTCAAGTCGAGAAGCCCAAATCTTAGTGTAGTGCATAAAATAACATATTCTTATTTTAGCCTTGAGAAAAAGACAAAAATAGCCTTCATTAATAGTAACTGCAATTCATTTTTTTTCCAGTTTACGGGATGCACAAACTATAATACAATTAAAAAATAAATACATTGCGGATTGTACAATCCGCAATTATATTTTCTGCACCTTTTACATTGCGGGTTATACAACCCGCAATATAAAACATTTTTTTAAATATATTGCGGGTTGTACAACTCACAATGTATTTAAAAAAAGTTGTGTTGTGGGTTAACAAATATGCTACTGTGGTGCAATGGTGGTTATCATATTAGTCTTATACTTAAATCACATGTTGTACAATCTGCAACACAAATCTGCAATGTATTTATTTTTCAATTATATTACAGTTGGTGTAACCCGCAAAGTGAAGAAAAATAAATCCTAATTATCACCAATAAAAGTTATTTTTATCTTTTTTTCAAGATTAAAATAAGAATATGTTAAAATTATGAAGATACATAAAGTCAATGGAGGTGTAGGAAGAATGCTCGCAAAACGGTACTTTGATTATGAGCCAAATGCAAGGGTCCAGCAACTGCACTAATTTCGGACTAAGCTATTCGTTACTTTAACGCTCCATAAGTTCGGAATTGGGATCATTGGATGTGAAAAATAAGAAGGAAGAAGTAAATAAAGTTAGAGGAAGGATTTAGTATATAAATGAAAAAATATATAAATATCTATTTTGTGTGAGATGTAATACAAAAATTATGAAAAACTGTGAAATCCTCCCGTTGAAGAGATGATCGGCAATTACATTTTTTTTTTCTTTATTTGCCATTCTCCTAATTCCTTAATAATACAAAACAAAGTACAAAATTTTAGAATACTTTAGTTCCTCATTTCCGTGCTTGCAATTGGTGCGAAACATCTTTAATAATTAAATTTTTATTAAGTTTTGTTTATTTAAGGAAGCCCTAATTTAGGAATAAAAATTGGTGCAATATTTTTAATGTCGTTTAATTCATTATGCAGATTATTAAGTAAAATATTGATTTCAAAAAAAGTAACGGAAAAAATAATCTAAAATATGGCACTCAAGCTTTTTCCGTAGATTAAGATATAATAAATCGAAATAAATGCCTTTTGTAACATAGAGCGTGATTAACTTGTCTTTGTGCAAACACAAACATGTGATGTGCGTCAAAATTATCTTTTTAGTATGCGTAGAGCGTACCTACCATACCCTCTATCTTTGCAACAAATATTAAATTATCTTTCAACAAAAAAGCCTTTCCTTTATAATAAAAATAACCACTTTCAAATATTCTCTTACACATGCATATTCATATTCCATTGGATGCATCAAGGGGAGAAAAAAAAAAAAGCAGCTCTCATGATCAGCAAACAAACAAATTATTTAATACACAACACTTCTCCCTTGGATATGCCTTTATCTAATACATTAATTTATATTTTTGAATAATAGAAAGTTAATTTTACACAAACACATACAGTATATTTTTTAAAGTGTTCCAATAAACTCTGACAGCATCAATTTTCTAAGTGGAGACTAGTTTCAGGGTCAGAGTGTGTTGACATTTTTTTTTTATATTAATTTAGAAAACCTTAAACATCAAGTATCCACGAAAATTTAGTTAATTTTGTTACGGATAAAAACGATGCAGGTGCTTTACATGAAAGGGGCTTTAGATACGTAAGCCTTTCTTTTTATCTTTTTGTAACAGTGAGATCACATGCAATGCAAGTCATGGCTAGTGGCTGGGGTGATGCCATTCGTAAGTAAAGTGATTTTTCGCACCAACTTTTCCACTCTTCAGGTTCAATTCTGAATATACAAAGTAAAGTGTGGTGGCCAAAACCAATCAGTCCCAGTATGTATTATTGGCACACCATATCTATGTTATTGATAATTGTGGTAACTGATCAATTTTCTAATAGCAATCCACACAATTCTTAATACAAAGAAACGGTATATCTCCTTAAATCTTGTTATCAATTTTAATGCTGTAATATTGAATATATTTTTCTGATTTTGTAATTGCTAGCTTTTCGATAGCAAAGAAATCAGTGATATATTATGATCAGACCTTGTTTGTAGTCAAAACCATGCATGCTGAATGTCAAACCAATAAATAGAACTATGCATGCAGATGGAAGAAAACGAATATTATTTTGAAGAATGTGTTGGTAGAAATTCGTAAGAATGAGAGAGAATTGTATTCTACCTAACAAGCATTCATGCATGCAAGTTTTATTACAAGGCCATGTGTTAATCAAACGAGCATATATAAACCAATAACAAACTATTCATGTAAGCTAATCAATACGATATAAGAGGGTTTATGTTCTATAGTTATCCGTTATTAATAGTATTTGATAATTCAACCAATTATCCAATAATAGTATTCTAGAGATAACCAATGAAAAGTATTCGTTTTAAGATAATTGAAGAGAAAGATTTCTCCCTTATTAATTAATAATGAAGAACTTATAATCGATTGCAATTGCAATTGGTAAATTCTCTTAGCATTTCCTACATTATCTTCATGTTATGTTTTATCTTTGAGCTTTAATTGATCTTGACACTTGATGGAATTGGTTTGTCCAATTAACCAAGACTAAGTGGATACCGTACTTTACACGTCAGGAAACAATTTAGGTTTGTATGATAGAATTTCGAAATATGCTTAACTCAATTAACATGTTGGAAAGATTTTGAAAATTCATCAAAAGCTATAATTAACCTCCAAATAATTTCAAATAAATGTCTGCTATTATGTCACCCAAAAGATCTTTTTTAGCTCGATGGATCGATCACTTCATCAAAATTTGGTGGTTTTTTCTTTTTTAGTAGTCTTTCCTTCCCTTTCATTTTGTTGCACACACAAATTTGAATGGAGTATTGGTCAACATCTCTCTTTATAGATATAAAAAAGAAGTTAATAAGTCCAATGATTAGAATATACTTTGCTTTACCTAACTAGGTTAATGAGAATGGTTTAAGTTAATGTCATATTCCAATCTTTATAAAAAAAATCCTAGAATTTTATATAGACAAAAGCTGTAACAAGGATTAGGACTTCATCCAAATTACAAAACTACACACATGAACACAACTGCATACGTGCGCAATTATTTTATCATATATTCAAGTTTTTGCTTAGGTTTACAGCCACGTATATTTGAAAAATACTGAAAACACACTATTTAATACGTTTTGAATACATCATAGTTCATTAGTTGAAAGTATAGAAATAACAAAACTTTATGATCTGCCTCAGAGTTCATTTTTTCTGTTATTAAAATAGTATCTGACTGCAAAACTCATGCATATAGATGAGTATGTAACATCTTATGCAGTTGAGCGAAAAGTTTTATACTCTATACACTGAGTCTGTATTGGTTTATACTGTATCCTTTCGTTTGCATGGAACAGGAAACGGATCAAGCACATCCACAAGGCTAATTATTGAGATCTCTACAATAGAGGGGGCAAAAAACTTTTTGCTAGGGTGGTTGTCTGATCCGAACAAGATATTTTTGTGGAATAGAAGATGAACACTTGTTTTCATTCCATTAATATGACCACCTATTTTGTCCAAATCGAACTCATTCAATGAAGAACAGAAGGAGAGCTCTCTGACCATGACCCCTAAAGCATTATATATGCATGTTACAGAAATCTATGGATGAACCCAGAAAAGTCCCAAACAACCTACCGACCAGACAAGGTTTTTCTAAGCAATGACACGCACATTTCCCACTACTTTCTGCTGATTTAGATCTAACATATTATGACACTTCAACCAGAAAAAAAATTAATGTAACTTCCACCTCATATATACAGGTACACTTCTCATTCTGTCCCCCTACTTTTGAGCTCAAAGTTTTTTGGAAGGTATATATCATTTCATAAATAATAAGCAGTGCTAATGTTAAATAATTATGATTGTTGTGGACATATATAGTCCAAATTTTCTGCATGTGATCACTTACAAATTAAGGATCTAATCCCTTCTCAATAAAATATATTTAGTATCGATCCTGTGTATATTAGAGATCCGAGGTTGTTTGTCTGACATGAATCTTTGGAGTCAATTATGAAGACTTCGGTGGTATATATATATTGTTCATGCAGAATATCTCGATACATAGGTCTTAAATCTTCTTTTGCCGAAGTGATCCATGAGTTCTGAACACTGTTCATGTAGGTTATGTGTCAAATTAGAACATTGGATATTATAATATAGTAATGTTTGAAGCATTTATTTTTTAAAACACATGCGGTTCAATTTGGATTTCCACACATAAACTAATAATTATATATATATAATTGACAACATATTATTAAAAAAAGAAATAAAT
>Ga0123340_1005971_pt1 | contig 11607 bp, 8 predicted proteins | sample SirMexnodulemix_FD_89961 | JGI IMG/M metagenome (GOLD analysis project Ga0123340, IMG submission 89961) | Root nodule microbial communities of legume samples collected from Mexico - Siratro Mexico nodule mix | ecosystem: Host-associated > Plants > Roots > Nodule | place: Mexico: Nepantla... | reverse complement strand
TTTATTAAAATTTTAAAAAATAATTTTGGGAAAAAAAAAAAAATTTTTAATAAAAAAAAATTTTATTAAATTCTAATTTAAGGGGGTATTTGAAAAAAAAAAAAAAAAAAAAACATTTGAGTCATTGTATGTGAAAGAAAAGTCTAGTTAAGTTCATTGTTATGAAAGGACTATAACATTTATAATATTAAAGAAAAATTAAGAAATTGATGTTATGAACAAAGAAAAAAAAACATATCATTGAAATAAATGATACAAAGATTAAAGGGTTGGAGGTAGTGATGAAATTCCTGCTTAAGCAACAACATCTTGATTTGGATAAAAATGATATACAAGAAATTATAACACAAGTATTAGACAATGAAAATAGTACAGCTGATCCATCTTTCCCGGCTGCAACTCATGATGAGGTACATATTTAAACCATACAAACTTTCATAATTGAAAGAAGATCATGTACTAATTTAGTTGATATTTTTTGTGTTTACCTTTTTTTTAGGATGAAGTTCAAGTTTATTTTGAGAAAAAAACATAAAATAAAGAAATAAATTAAATACTTTTATTAAATATAAATTGTAATTTTTAATAAATTTGAAAGTATGCTAAGCAACATTGAACTATAGTTTTTAATATTTCCAAAGTATGTTTTGAAATATACATTATACACATTTAATTAATATGAAACAAAGATCATTCAGTTTCATGTTCCATACTAAACAAAATCATATACCATAAATCCTATTTTTTTCCTACACCAAATATCACATTCATTACCAATCACTAATTAATGAATGTCTCTAGTTAGAATTTCAAGATAAATGACACGTGTACCGTAGTTTTTTGTTTGATTCCATCGCAGGTATATCACAAGAGATGAACTAGAAACAACCATGAAGGAGAATGGTATGGGTGACGACCCCACAATCAGGGAAATTATATCTGAAGTTGACATCGTCTTCTATTGACTCGTTATAATTTTGTATTCTAATGCCATAGTTAACACTCAATTTTTTGGTTTATCAGGATGGTAGAGTCAACTATGACGAATTTGGTACTATGATGAGGAGTGGAACCCAACAAGGCAAGCTATTCTAATGTATCTAGATTGAGTGGAACCCCCTGCTTCAGAGGAAGACTTTCAGAACTTATTATTCATAGTTTTCTTGTTAAGTCCTTGTGTAATTTATTATGGACACAGATAAAAGGTGGAGTTTCCCAAGGAAAGTAATTATACAAGTTTGATGATGCAGTTTGTTAAATTGAAATCCTCATCTGATATCCTCTGCTAAATTTAACTAAACACAATGCAACAATGACAAGCTCCCCTATATTGTTTCATTCTCATAGGAGTGAAAAGAATAAGTACCAGCTATTATACATAGCTCAAAGTTTATATATGATAAAATAACCCATGAACGTATTGACTTTGAACAAATATTTTTATCCGACCACCTTTGAATGGATCAATACATTGTCAGTAAACGACAAAGAGTAATGTCATTCACTAATTAATCCACTAATGAACTGCAACTTGCCATTCATGACAGTGTTGACTTTGAAAAACTGGTTTTAGCTTGAGGAATTATTATATAAAGCATGAATCATTGTATCAGATGAATCAGAAAGCACTCGATGAGTTGTAGAATAGGTGATTTAATTGCTGAAGATTAATCATGTTTCTCAACAATTTCACCGTTTCAGGTTCCTTCTCCTCCTTTTTTTCTCTATTTAGTTCCAATTTTCTTCGATTTCGAGGTCTCCATGAATAGATTTTTTTTTTTTACTGGATTATTTTATCTGGAAAGGATATTGTAGATTCTGCATATTTCTATCATATTCATTTCAATAGGATCTCATTCAATATATTTTTTATTTTTATAACGATTGATTGTATATTTATAATTATTAATATTTTGCTATCAATCACTATAATTTTTATTTATTATCATAATTCTGATTGATTAGGAATAAGTCAGACCAGACCCCAAAAGGACCTATAAATAGAAGCCAATATCTCACAGGAAGTACTCACTCAATCTTATATTTACTTACTTATATTATTTTTATGTTCTTACTCACTTGAACGACGGAGAATCTTCTGCAGGTGGATTCAGTGTCTCGTTAACAAAGCTATGCAACTATTATCAACTATTATCAACAGAGATACTACTCGGTCAAAGCCTGAATTCCTCAAAGTCAATCATGTTCCACCTCGGAATGTTCTACTCCATTTTCAGTAAAACCATTTGGCGCCTACCATGGGGCTAGGTAAAATATTTCCTACCTTCACAAAAAAATATAAAATTATGAGAAACTGAAAATGGTAGTGCCTTCTCATACCATGAAATTCGAACCTCTCTCAGTCACATTGTTAGTGTTTTCATAAATTTTAATCATGATTATTGCAATATTTCCATACTATATCTCTAAATTGCTTTGTGACAGAATGGTTGCAGAATTTAATGATAGTTTTTGAGATTTCAAACATAATAGCCTTGTTCAATTGTTGGTTGGTAATTTTGGCTCAACCAAAGATTGATTAGTAGAACAATTTATTGCATGGAATTCATGACTAATTATAGATATGCATTACCTATATATTTGTTTATCTATCTACATAACTATCAATTGAGACCAAAGTACAAATATTTAATTTAGGAACTGGATAATCAATTCTTTTTACATAATTCATTGGTGCAAGTATACACAGAATTCCAAAACATATAAAATTTTCCTACAATATTACTTGGCCTATTCCTTTCATATACATTCTCAAATTATTTTATTTTATTTATTCTATGGGGTGAAAGGTATAATGAGTTTTAACATACACGAAAAATTTAGAATAGTGCATTCCTAACATTTGACAAAAAATTTTACTCATAATATCACAATTGGTGACCAAATGATCATAGGTTCAAACCAAACAGAACCTCTCTACATGTATAAGGTATGACTACATACAATAACCCTCTCTTATAACTTTGCATACAGAAAGGCCTCAAATTGCATGTTAATTCTATATTTAGACACTAATCATATATTTTCATGTGATTTAGATGAAAATACAATTGATAAAAAAATATTTTTGTTTTAATTATATATTTTTAAATAGATTTCTATCAAAGAAAAAAAAATCATCCATCTAACTCTTTAATCATAATCTTAATATTATTTTAGTTTCATCATAGAACTTTTCTTTATAAACCCCTTTCCAATTATGCTTTTGAAAAAAACTTGTGATGGTTAATAAAATAAAAATATATATTTGCCAAAAATTGGGCATGAAAGGATAAAAATATTTACCATATTAATTGTTTGATGATATTTTTCTTTTTCAAAGAATAACTTCTAATTTTTCAATTGAAAAAAACAGTGGAAATATTTGACAATGGTATTATCAAGTATTGTTGAAATCATGTGTTGCATTATATTATTTGATGATCATAAGTATTAAAATGATAATTAATTTTCATGATTTGCTATTTTGGAAAGTTAGTACTTTGAAAATAAATTTAAGCTATAATCAATTCATAATCTTTGAAAAGATACAATTCCAAAAGATAAAATAAAAAACAAAGTCAATATCATCCAGCTAGTCATTTTGATCCAATTTGTTGAATCCAAATTAGGAACGCATGAAAATGGAAAACTATTCACATGATTTGATGTTTCACATCTTCAAATTTATAAGTTAAAATTGATTGGCAATAGTCTGTCATGTCTTCAATTCAATAGAGTAGAATTTGATTGCAATTCCTTTTATTTTTTTATATTTAATTGAACAAGTGAGACCCGCATTTGACATCCCTTTGATTTTGATATATTGAATTTTTCTAATCAGTATGTGTTCAAGCTACAATAGATGCCAAGGTGATGTCAGGTTATGATCATAATGCCCAAAATAACACTCATGTGACTATCATCGGGCAAACAATGTCATCCTATTAGGTTGTTTTGATCTTTCACATCATAGAGGAATTATTATTGTTAATGGATACAAAATGTGGTAGTGTAAAAGTGCATGTCTAGGAAAGTTCTGGCAAGGAAAGACTTGGTATTTAAGTATGTCCATTGGTGACCCACCTTTCTTTCTTGGGAACTTACCTGGTGTACTAGTTCACGATCTACAGTCATCGTTATGGTAAACAATATTTTTTGTGAAGAGAAATATGTGAGTCAACAACAAAATGTATCAACCAGGTCATACCAAGTTCCTTTATCGGGGCTCACAGGTGAATGAGTATGCATAAGAGATTAGGTAGATTTGTTGACACCCTTTAGGGCGAATACGACACACCAAGCGTTGAGAGTTCGGTACATCCTAGTTTAGGCAGACACATTTTGCAATGCACTTATTGACCAGACACATTTTGCAATGCACTTATTGACCGTTGAATACTTAGTAAGCTCGATGTCATTGTTTCCATGTTGTAAATGGCTATGAAGTTCCATGCTAAGTATGGCATGATTATTACGGGTAGGGCTAATGCAAAAGCTGCTCGGGAATGTTAAGACTCCTTCTACTGGAATACCACAACAAATCAAAATCACTTTGGTGTTAAGGTGACACAACATTTAAGTATTTATGGTTTCCCATAAAAAAAAGTGGTTTTTATTCCCGGAGTTGAATTCATGGATAATTGTCCCACTTTTGACGACCTATTGTCCAAAAGAGTAAAGCAGATTAGACATTTCAAGTTAGTAAGGTAACAACCCCTACATCTAATTGTGAATTTGATAGTAAAAAAATATATATTAAATCTAATCAAATTTGTGTTCGGATGAGCAAACACGCTCAATTCCTCGAGGAGCTCAAAATTGGGTAACCATTGCCAATCGGGTAAGCATTCCTAATCGAGTAACCATTCTCACTCAGGTAACCACTCCCACTCGAGTAACCATTCCCAAACATAGAGCTCGGATGAGGAAACACACTCAATCCTCTAAAGAGCTCAAAATTGGGTAACCATTCCCACTCGGGTAACCATTACTACTCGGGTAACCATTCCCACAAGGGTAACCATTTCCACTTGGGTAATCATTCCCAATCGAGTAACCACTCCCACTCGGGTAACCATTCGCAGTCATAGAGCTCGGATGAAGCAAACACGCTCAATCCTCTAAAGAGCTCAAATTTTGGTAACCCTTCCCACTCGGGTAACCATTCCCGCTCGGGTAACCACTCCCTCTTGGGTAGCCACTCCCACTCGGGTAACAACTTCCAATCGGATAACCATTCCCTCTCAGGTAACCATTCCCACTCGAGTAACCATTCCCAATCTAAATACTAAAGAGCTAAAAATGGGTAATCATTCCCACTCGGGTAACAATTCCAATCCAAATACTATAGAGCTCAACCCTCAAGGAGCCCAAGGTTGGGTAAACGCCCCAATCAAAAATGTGAGCCCAAGGTTGGATAAACATCCCAATCAAAATATCGTAGAGCTCGGGTGAGCAACCACGCTCAACCCTTAAGGAGTCAAAAGGTCCGGTAAATGCCCCAATCAAAATATGAGCCCGAGGTTGGATAAACGTCCTAATCAAAATATCGCAGAGCTCGGATGAGTAAACACACTCAACCTTCAAGGAGCCCAAGGTTGCATAAATGCCCAAGCAAAATATCATAGAGCTCGGATAACGAAATCAAGACACTAAAGTTCAAGCTAAAAGTTAAAGGGGCAAAGGAAATAACATTATAGTTGTATTACAAATAAACATTGCAAGGGCCAGGAAATAATCAATCAATCATCGACCAACTGGCCATCGAAAACCTCTTTGTCCAAATCAAACTTATTTACATCTAGAGAAGGAGAAAAAAAACACAGCTTGACGCATGGCCTTCTTGAAGCCCTCATCGTAAGCCCAAGGCATGAGGTCTAAAGACCAGTCTTCTCTACCTTCAATTCTTCAAGGCGACAATCAGAAGCAACTTAGAATCTGAATCCTTCACCTTCTCCCTCAACTCTTAAATTCCCCGAGAAGCTCATGATGGGTGAGAATGCTAAATCCAACCAAAATCAAAACTCGATTAGTAGAACAAAAATAAGCTAATAAAGCAAATAATACCATGCCAAAAAAGTAGACAATATTAAGGCATATATATATATATATATATATATGAGTGTTGTGTTGATCAGGTACATATTTAATCATCAATCAGGTTGTCATCAATAACAACTTTCTCCAAGTCAAATTTATTTACATCTAAAGAAGGGGAAAAGTGCACGGCCTGGCACATGGCCTCCTTGAAACCCTCCTCATAAGCCGCCAAACAAGAATTTTGAAGAGCAAGTTTCTCTGACTTCAATTCTTCAATGCGATCTTCGAGCATCGGCTTGGTATCTGAGCTCTGAAGTCTTCCTTGCACAATCAACGATATCGATTGAATGGCGCAGTTTGGTTACAGTTAATGATCCACAATGTGATTATATTTAATAGTTCTAGACAAGTTCCAAATACTTGGTAACACTGAATACTCAAATGCAATTGGGTTCAACATACTCGATTCACATAAAAGTTGAAACTCGGTTACATATATATGATTCAATCATAAACTAAGTTATCATTGGTGACATCTTTGTGTAAGCGAAGAATGATTCAACACAACTCGATGAAGGTTCAACTTTGGAGGGTTGTCTCCACTAGAAGAACTACAAAAATAGTAGTTCTAAAGCTCAATCTCACGAGCTCGACGAGGGCTGCAAAGTGACCTAAGGTAAGTCATGAAAAGATAACTTGGATTTATACTCAGCCTAAAATGTTTGTAATAAATAACTATCACATCATATTATAGCATCCAACCTTATCAGATCAGGATAAATTCGATTAGACATTGTTCAAAAAGGAAGAAAATAAAGATCAAATCAAAGTTATCAAATCAACTTTAGCCAAGTTAAAAATTATTCGATTACAAGTCAATCATCTCAAAGTAACCCTACTTATTATAAGATCAAAATGATCTAACGACTAATTGCAAAACGTTAAAACTAGTTCATCCATCAACTCGGTCCCTCAGCACCTTATTTATGGATTCCAAGCTTGGGAGCTTATGTAAACTGATCTCCTTCAATATATTTTATGACGATTCATTGTATATTTATAATGATTAATAGTCTGCTATCAATCACTATAATTCTTATTTATCACCATAATTCCTATTTATTAGGAATAACTCAGCCCTGACCCCAAAAGGGCCTATAAATAGACCAATCTCAAGAAGTACTCACTCAATCTTATATTTATTCACTTATATTAATTTTATGTTCTTACTGACTTGAGCGTCAAAGAATCTTTTGCAAATGGTTCTCCACTCGGTGTCTCATTAACAAAGCTATGCAACTATTATCAAGAGAGATACTACTCGATCAAAGCTCAAATATCTTCAAAGTCAATCATGTTTTACCTAGATGGTTGTAGTCCATTTTCTGTAAGACCTTTTTAAATACTACATTGAATTCCAATTTTTTTATAAAGTGGATTGAATTTTTTATTTTTTATTTTTTTTGCTGTGAAATTCTGCTTTATTATCAAATGAATCATCCTCAATCTTGGAACCATATTTATGGTTGATAAATACTAATTGTAATCCAACTTTTTCTAACTACTCACTACAAAATTCACTGATATAGCGTGGGAAAAAAGCCCACGCAAAGTATCAAAAACTCACGCATATGCATAGGTATAAGGGCAAGGGGACCACACTAGAATCCTCGAAGCAAAACTATCTTGGGTGGGTGTAGCTCACACAACCTAATGTATAATGAAATATAATAAATTATGTGAGGGTCAAACCCACGCAGAGATGGCAGAAGCTTGTAGGGGTCAAGCCTACGCTTATAATATAATTATAATAAAACAAAAAACATATTTTAAAAAAAATTATAAAAAATGTTATTATTATTATACCCACCATTAAACTTTTAATCATGTTTTGGACAAAGTACGCCAGGAGAGACTCGAACCCAGAACCTCTTCACAGCTGGACAGAATCCTTAACCATCAGACCAGAAAAGTTTTTATGTCATGTTACGATTATTATTATACTTATTAACTTAATTATAAATATTATAATATTGTGGTGCGTGGGTCTGGCCCCCGCTTGGTTTTTTTTTAATTTTCTTTTGCATTTTATTATTATGTGTGCTATTTTATTTATTTATTTATTTTATTTTTTTCATCATGTGTAGGTAGAGTCCACGCTACTTGTAATTAATTAATTTAAAATAATATTGTAGTGTGTGGGTCTGGCCCTCGCTTGGTTTTATTTTTTATTTTTTATTTTTAATTTTCTTTTGCATTTTGCGTGGGTCTAACCCACAGTGCTTGCAATTAATTAATTGCAAATAATATTGTGGTACGTGGGTCTGGCCCACGCTTGGTTTTATTTATTTTTTTATTTTGTTTTTGCATTTTATTATTTTGCTTGCTGCTTTATTTATTTATTTATTTATTCATTATGTGTGGGTAGGACCCACACTACTTGTAATTAATTAATTCAAAACAATATTGTGTTGCGTGGGTCTAACCCCCGCTTAGTTTTATTTTTACTTTTTATTTTTCTTTTGCATTTTGGGTGAGTCTAGCTCACGCTGCTTGCAATTAATTAATTACAAATAATACTTTGGTGCGTGGGTCACACCCTCACTTTGTTTTATTTTTTAATTTTCTTATCCACGTTGCGTGAGTTTGGCCCACACTTCTTGCATGGGCTACTAACCCATGCATCTTTTTTACAGTTATTTCGTTGTTTTCTTGTAGTGGCTTTACCAGTATGGAGATATTTTTTTCTTTTTGTATATTAATGTAAAAATGTTTTATATCAATTTTTATAATATTTGCTATATGAATTATATTTAAGAATGCTTATTAAAAATAAGTATTGATAATTACTAATTACACCTGATTTAAAAATGCTTTCTAAAAATTTAATATTTAGGTAAGTTATTATATTTGTTAAATTAATTAAAATTGGTGAATTTACATGTTCAAATACTAAACTGTCTGGAGCTAACACATCATTATGACATTTATATAGAATAAACTTACTATTTTCATTGAAACTCTCAAAGATAAACATGGAAGATTTACAACAAATTTATAGTGTATAAAAAGAAAAAAGGTTTGAAAATTTTACCTGCTACTCCCAATTAATTTAAGTAAAAAAAAAGATTTATAGTATTTCAAAAGTTTGCATCTTAGGAAAATATTCTATTAAATTTATTAAATAATTGGAATTAGTAATTTTGAATTTAATTATTGAATATAAACAATTATAATTTGATGGAAATATTTGTGAACAAAATTATCAAGGACTGTATATATTTTGCAACTTCAACTAATTGTTTGGTATCCCAAACATAAAAAATTTTGAAAAAATAAAACATAATATAAAACATAAATAATAGAAAACTAATAGAAAACTAATAGTAAACGATAGAATTTTAGAAAAATTTTGGATCTGGAATCCCAAACAGAGATTGCCCACCAAATCCGTTGTCTAATTTCAAGCAACTTTCATTTTTGAAGTGTTTCAATCCAAACTATCTATCAAAAGTTGTGATCATTTCAAGTTTTTTCAATCTAAATTTTGACGACTCAAATCTATGATAATTCTATGCAAAGTAAGAAGTCTACTATCAAACTGAAAAAACTACTACTTAAAAATTTTTTATCAAAAACAAATTTATTCTATACTTGAAATGCAAAATGTCTATTAAGGAGGTAATATTTTAAGGACTAAAACCAATTTATTAATATTATAGTTAATATATCAATTTTTATGTTATATTTTTAATCAAATGGAAGGACAATAGAGAGATTTAGCAATTAAATTACAATGATTAGAAAGAGAATGGACTTAAATGCTTTAAAATGTGAAACCTCCCTAAGAGTATGATTTTCATACCTAATGTATTTATAGGGTATTACCAAACAATTCTTAAAAATAATCCCAAAGCCCACACTTCTCAAAATATTATACAGAGTGTATTAAATATAATAGTAATAATTTCTAAAAGTTGATGTTTCCTTCCAGAATTGATCTTTTTCTAAAATGGCATAGATACCGTGATTGGGAAAGAAAAGACCCTTTGTTGATAAAACCAAAATGTTAGTTGATATTGATAGTGATTTGATACTATTGAAAAATCCACTTTCATTCTTTGTTTTTAAACAACTCTACAACCTCACTTTTATGGGTGAGAATTTTCTTCACATTACTTTACATTTATAGAACCTATCTTTTAAAAAAGGTGTGTTCAGGAAAGAGCCCAAAACACTTCACTAATTTTTTTAATATCTTCTATAATGTCATCATCAAATCTTGATCTTGTAAAACAAAAAAACACTAAGCCAACTATCAGATGTGGAATTAAGTTTCAAGTAAATCAAAATGAAGACATACTTGACTTGACCTATTCGTATGGAGAAAGTTTATCATGCTAATCTTAAATATACATGACTTCAGATAAACTATCTTGAAAAATATAATAACATTTTATCATTGTCACCTATACAAACATTATTAGTCAATGCCTAACTATTTTAGATTTTCTAATCGACACTATGTGAAGGTATTAGTTGATAATAAAAATGTTGTCAATTACAAACATTATTAGTCAATGCCTAACTATTCTATATTTTCTCATCGACACTATATGAAGGTATTAGTTGATAATAAGAATGTTGTCATTTGGATGGATAATGCTAATGCAGTGACTACAATGATTAATAGGCTCCCATTTGTGTCTTTTGCTAACATACCAAGAAACATATTTTTTTTCACATTAAAATCATAAAGTTAAAAAAAAAAAAATCTTCTTATTATAATCTATTAATTACAATATTAAAATATAAAACATTATCAAATGCATACGACACTTGAGACTGGTCAGTTAGTGTCGATTCAGTTGAAAGAAACCGGTGGGAAAATATACATAGAGGATTGAAGATGGTGTATAATCATCTCTGAGTTACGCTTCAAACTTGAATATTTATTTCAAGAATTTATCCCCAACAAATGAAGTTGTGCAGCAATTTGGACATTTAAAAGTAGCTAGACAACAATTGGAAGAGATAAGACATGGATTTCTCCTTTAAGCATTTTTTTGTGATGATTGGTTCTAGAATCGACAATTTATGATGGAAATATCGAAATAGTTTTATATTCAGAATTAATAGTGAGATTTCAATTCACATTATTTAAATAACTTCTTTCATAAAAAATAACTTGTTAAGTAATTGGATAAAAGGTTGGGAAACAAAAGTTTGTGGAAGGTAGTGGTGGTTTCGTAACCATTGCCGAGGGAAATGGAACGAATGTGGCTAATAAGGGCATCTTGAGACGGTGGCACATATATGTTATATGATTTTTGCTTTTCAGTCTCTTTATATTTTGATTCTTCATACAATATTCATGACACAGACTTGTTATATGATATTTGCTTTTCAGTTTCTGAAATGTTTTTTTTATTATATTTTGATTCTTCATACAATATTCATGACATGTATTATTCCATGTATTATCTAATAAAGTTTATCAATTAAATTATCTAATACATTTAGTCTATAATAGCTGCCATGAAAAAAAATTATAATATTTATAAC
>Ga0123340_1005970_pt1 | contig 11608 bp, 6 predicted proteins | sample SirMexnodulemix_FD_89961 | JGI IMG/M metagenome (GOLD analysis project Ga0123340, IMG submission 89961) | Root nodule microbial communities of legume samples collected from Mexico - Siratro Mexico nodule mix | ecosystem: Host-associated > Plants > Roots > Nodule | place: Mexico: Nepantla... | reverse complement strand
TTATAAATATAAATATTTAAATACAGAAAAAAAAAATCCTAATTCGCAATTAAAAGGTAGAGATTTAACTTTTTAAAAATAAATTAAAAGGATTGGTACTTTGATATGGAGAATAATATCAGATTCGGGACAGATGAATTTATTTATTTCATTTAGCTTCTAAAAAAACTCTTGAAAATTCATCAGGTTTGAGACAATCTCACTAAAATTTGATGAAATTTTTTCTTTGATTGAAAGAAAAAACTGTTCTAGGACACGGTGTAGAAACACATAAATTTTTCAAAAAAAAAAAAATCTAGAAAAGGTTCTCTCAAATTTTCAATTTTTTTTTAACTTCGCAACCCTTTTTCGTAATTTATTGAATAGTTTTTTATCCAAACAAAGTTAGATACGTGTGAAACAGTAGAAGTGTGTGAGAGAGTGAGAGAGGGAAGGAGCAAAGATTGTGCATGGAAGTGGTATTGGTGGGGTCAAAGTTCGGCATTTGGCATGTAATTTATTTATGGTCGCATAAAATAAATATAAATAAATAAATAAATAATTTAATATGATGCATCCATGCACCAAATCATCAATCATTTTGTCATCAGATGCTCTTGGTCGGGAATCGTTACTGCCACGTCGACATGCGGACCCCCTATACTACTCTACGGAACGTATACTATAATCGTATTTTTGTATCTTTCAAAACTTTTTCCAATCACAATTTTAAATAAAATCAACTTTCATTTGTAATATTCACCATCAGATTCATATAAATATAGCACATAATCATTAATACAATTATGTTTAAATTTTAGAAAAATTAAAATAGACATAAAAATTATGTCCTCTCTTCTTTAAGGATAACATTGAAAAAATAAAAAGAATACCGAGAAATCATCTAAGACCAAATAAATTTGAGAAAAATAATACACCATATATTCCTTTCATTTCCTACTATTAATTACATAAAGCACATGCATTTCATCGAATACATGTGTATGGCTAAAAGTATTTTATGATCCCACCTTTCTTCTTCTATAATTGACTTATACTTTATATTAGGTTGTTAGGAAAATTATCACTTTCCACACTTAAAAACCAAACTTACAAATATTTCCTTTCTCTATGACAAAAATGTTTCAATTCATATTCAATATTCATTATCCTACCTTTTCAAAACGGAAAGCAAACCTACTTCTCTCTAAATACTTTATTTATTTCCAGCTAAAAAAAGAAATTCTACTAAAAAAATCACCTTCAACGAAAGGGATTATTAAAGGAATAATCTCTTCCAATCTGATTTGAATTTATTCTCAAAAGTCTAATCTTTCCTCTTAATTTATTCTCAAAAGTCTAATTCTCCCTCCTAATTTATTCAGTCATTCTTTAAAGAGATAGCTGTGATAACAAAAAATTTCATCACAACGAAATATGATAAATAGTTCTGGTAATATTATTTTAGTATAGAATATAATATTATCTTAATAACCATATTAGAAAAAAAAATTGTGTAAAAAAGATTAAAATTTAAATAATTCGTCATTGAAATTTACCAAGCATTATTTTACCCAACTTCATATGAATAATTGAGTGGGAAAAGATTTAATTTATTTTAAATGGGTGTTATTCCAACTTTTTATAACGGTTAAAGGTACAAAATTGGATGTTGGTGGCTTTGGAATCTAATTCCCTATCTTTTTGACAGGTTGGTGCTTTTTTTTTTTTCTCATTTTGATGTGAAAAGCTTAGCACTTCATTTTGCCAAGTTTTAGTTGGAAAGGGATTAAAATTGCAGCCTTAACCCTGCATTGGAGAGATATATAGTGGTACACAAACTAGAAAAGGCAGCCATGCACGTGCATGAGAAATAGAGAGCAGAAAAGAAGATGATAGTGGGGCCTACCTAGTTTGCGTTGGTGTCGACTCACTGAGAAGATGATAAAGCAAACATGGTTTTCCCCACAAACACTGCAAAGTGCAAACAACTGGTACTACGTACCACTCCCATGCATGTGCCTCGCTTTGGGCCTAATGGGCCTCAATCACTCAAACTATATAACTACATTTTAACTACTACGTCTTTGTTTGGAGGATATGCATTTCATTTAACGCAGAACCAACACTGAAACGCGTGTAAACCAGATATCATTTCATGAGGATAACTTTTCTAGCTCCTATTCAGTTGCACGTGTATATGTTCTCCATCGTTAATTACATTGTCCCACGTCATCCTCTTTTTCAAAATCTTCATAATCACATTACTACAAATCTATACCTGCTAACTGTAATCATTTTCTCTTTGAGGTATATATATGGACACTGTTATCAACATTAAACTTAGAAGTAAATTTTTAGTTATAGACATTACATGGAGAATATATGCATAATAAGATGTTTTGATGATTTAGGAGTATGAAAAAGATAACCAACATGAGATATTGGTAAACTTGTGTCATTATCAATGTTCATAGAGTCTGGTCATGTATAAGCACTTCAAAGAGTGATTCGATTAATCATGTGTGATGTGGTGAGAAGCATCAAAGTGTGATTATAATATATTGGAGATGGAAAGTGGAAAAAATAATCATAAACTTTAATTATTTTCACTATTTGTAGATTGATTAATATTTGCCTGAGGTTAATTTTGATATTTCTGGTTGTACTTATACATTAAGAGTAATATGTCCATTTTTTTTCACAAATTTGATAAGGAACTTTACCAAGATTTCTTGAATTTTGTCTTGAGATATTTCAGTTGGATTGTTTCAGAAACAATATTTGTTTGAATCAATCCAGAATCAGAACTTTATCCTCAAACATGTCTTCTTGAGCAAGTAATAGAGTCTCAATTTTATCCATTATAAATGGATCAACCCTTAATGTAACAGAAATAACAAATTCATCAAAACTATCCAAAATGACATCAATGTGACATAGTTCCAAACCGACAACCGCAAGAGAATCAACAATTTTATTTATGATGTGAACTGTTAGTTGAAGCTTATAAGTTTCTTGATTGTTGCACGAGTATGCGATGCATTATAGACCTTTAATTGCTTCCAAATCTAATGTAAAATGTTCAATCCTACCATTTTCATGGAGATTGAAAGAGACATGGATGCAAGGAGTTATGCCAGAGATGACCGAACTTATTGCATATAATATAGATATTATGAAGTCTCAGTTTTGCTGGTTTCATCAACTATGCATCCATATCACAATGGTTCTTCATCTCAAATGAATCTCTCAAGCTTTCAACCACAAATGACTGCAAGAACCTATTGTTGCCACACCTTAAAAATGTAGTCATCAAATGGAGAAAAAAACGACTTCTAGAAACAAACATTAAATTTTGTTTTTTTATTTCACTTTCCCTATATATAAAATTATTTGGTTGATCATAAAGTGAAAGAAAAAAAATAAAAGAAAAAATAAAATTTTAAATATAAAAATTAATTTTATATATTTTTTATGAACAATAAAAAATATAATAAATAAAACACTTCATGCTGTTCTAACCTTTATAGAAGAAAAATAAAACTGTGCCCTAATACAAAACAAAACACTACAGCACCATGATAGAGGCCAAAAACTTCTCGCAATTCTAATCCCTACTCAACACCTAATCCTCTGAAAAGAGAACAGGGGCTGCTTTCAAACTTTAATTGCTACATATAATCAAGATAACAAAAACTAGAATAATCAAATAAATCAGAAACACTTGTAACTCTAGACACAGACTAGCTCTCAATACTTGTGTACTCTTGTTAGAAGTTCAAATTTCATTTTTCTGTTTCTTTCACACCAAACATATCATAAAGAGTCTGGACAAATGTAACACATTTTTAATAACAGTTGAATTTTAAATCCTTGAATTTAATTAACTTTGGAGTGAATTTTCTAGTCTATGTTGGTATGATTAAAACAAAAGAGATATATGTTGGTATGATCAACGTCTCTTTTTCATAAAAAATAATAAGATTTTTTTAATTACTGAACCTAAATAGAGCTTGAGTTTCATGTAATTTTATTTTTGCACTGGTCAGCGTTGAAAAAAGTATTAAGCAGGATGTAGATGGAAAAAAATTAATAATAAAATTTAGGTTTCTAAAACATCCATATCTTTCAAAAACAAGAAGAAAGTATGAAAACATAAAAGATTATGAAATGGGAGTAATTTCGTGATATCTTGGACTAAATAAGGGTGAAGTGTTGGGAATGTTTTAAATCGCTAGGTCTGTTTAATTAGCTTCATCCTTTAATAACCTTTTTTAATTAAAACAATTTAATTTGAATGTATTCCTTCTAATATTTAAAATGATTTCTAAATAATTGATTGTGTGTAAAGATCATAACTCATAAGAATCTTGGACAAGGCCCATTAACGGCTTGGGTATGGACCCATGGTATGGTTGGATGTAGTTCCATTACACTTTGTCAAAGTGGGGTAGGCTTGCCAAAAAGTTAGTGACAATCATAAATACTTAATATCTTGAACTAAAACTTGGTCTGTTTTATTCTTGAATAACTAAAGTAATCAATGGTTATAATTTTATGGATTAATTTCTTGAATTCTTTCTGAATAATTCAATAGAAGTAACAATGGAAAAGGTTATAACTTGTAAGCAAGGAAGAAATTTCCATTTCATAACATGTCCTATATCAGGAACACACGTCCACAATATTGCAAGTTGTGATGATGAAAAGAGAAGAATAATTGGAAGATGATGATGAAAATCAATGAACAGCACACTTTATAGAAACAAACAAATTCCATTATATTTTTGTGGGACGGTTTTTAATATTTATTATTCATTGAAACCATATCATGAATGTGAATTCTAGTGAATTAATGGAGTGGAGCCATGGAATTGACTCATACCCAGGAAGCCAGGACCACGCCACTGGGGTACCCTATTTCACATAAAACATCTCAATTTCCAATTTTCCCGCTATTATAGAAGGACCCATTATTTTATTCCCAAATTGAAATCCACCAAGTTTCTCAATACTATATTCTTCTTATTCAAATTTTGAATTCTGTGTGAAGTGGTGACAATGTTTATTTTTTTACGCCGTTGGTTTGTGAAATTTTGCATTTAAAATTTGAAATAAGGAAGAGGTGGTGGTTTGTGTTGTGTGTTTGAGACTGAGGAAACTTTCGGCCGAATCGCGTGACAACAGCGACGTCACTTGTTGTTTAGGTAAAAGTTGGTAGACACCATAACCCATTTGCGACACTCACCGTTTTCAACTTCGTCATTTCATGGTTGATTAAGACAACCTCGTGGGGTGCCCATTAAATCCTCTACAATCTATTCAATGCAAATTTTCATTATTTATAAATTTTCTTTTCCCATTTTCCTTACTTTTACTATAAAGGAGTTTAAAGGGAGATGGGTGATAAAAAATAAAGAAAAGGCAACAACTTTTTGGAGCAAAATATGGAAAAAAAAGAAGTGAAATTCTTAACTTCTACGATGTTCAATAATCTCTGCAAGCGATTCCAAATTCATTTCATTATCTGTACACCACTCTCCTAGCCGCGTTAGCTTTAACCATTGACTTTTGGGCAGAATTGATAAATTGTTTTACAACTATGCATGTGAAATCTACCTTGGAACTTTCTGATGTTTATACCTTAACCTTTAAAATTTAGGAAGCCACTGATGCAATTGGTTGCTAATTTGGATAGAGTTAAGCAAGTGGCATATAAAACAAAGGACACAGCTAGGCGCATATGAAGGGGTTGGGTTTAAATAAATGATGGCAGAGGGAGAAATGATTATGGAAAATTCTAAAAGAAAAGAATGAATCATTGACACCTCAAAATTAAGAAATTGGCAGCAAACAAGCATCATTCGCATGATTGATTAACCGGTTAAAGCCACAGCAAAGATGGGGAATAATGGACAAAAGCACATTGCCCCACTGAGTCCTTTGCAAGCAGCATCTTAACCATCTTCATGTCACTCTGCATTCTATTTGTTGCCACACCATGCGCAAATTTGCATCATATTCACCATACCAATCATTCAAACCACACAGTAAGTCCAATTGCAAAAAGGGGGGCTACCAATTTACCAAAAGCATTGTAAAAATTTGAAATTAGCAGTGATTTAGAAAAATTAATGTAACATGATATGATAAAGGAAAAAATAACAGTGGCCTAGTTGTGTGGAACTAAAACTAATGCACAATTGATGCCTTTTCAAGGGGTCTCAATGTTGTTGTGGGAGAAGATGCCAACGGGAGAATCTGAGATGAACCTGAAGGAAACTGGGGTAGATATTGCTGAAGCTGTTTGCATTCTGCTGTGTCTTTGGTCTGAATGAACCTAAGAAAGGATCCATCTTTAAAATCTGCGACCATGGTTTCATTAGGGGAATCTTTAAAATCTTTAACCCCACATTCTTGTACATTCTCTGCAGTCTTTCTCCGAGCCTCTTCCATCAATCTTCTTTGCAATTTCTCTTCGGCGTCCCTCAAGAACTTGAATTTCGGAGGTGGGGAGGATCTAAATCTGTTGTAATCTAATTCAGCTGAGGATTCAAAGAGAGGGTTGAATCCTTGATGCTTGTAAGAATGAAGAGGGTCCAAAGCCAAAGGACACTTCAAGGGAGAGGAAGCCACAGGGGTGAGAAAAGGGGTGTCAATTGTCAACATAATATCACTGAGGCTCCTTGTTCTTGACCCCTTTCTGCTCCTATCACCTCTAGATTTACCATCTTCAGACTCCAAATCTTCCTTGGTTTCCTCTTTGATGGGGAAGAGAAACCTTGGTGGACCAGCCAGATTGTGCAGCCTCATCAATTCTGACTCCACACCCTCTTCTCCAAAGGACTTGTGCAGCAAATCCAGCTCCATCTCTGGTTCATGAATTCTGCTCTCTATGTCCCTACTCACAACCCCTCCAGCGTTGCCACCATGCATGCTGCAAGGGGTCTTCCAACACCCCCAATAGAACACCCCCTTTGAGTAATTGCCATGATCCATGCCAATATCCATCTGCGCCCTTCTCTTCTTCCACCATAAGAAATAGTAAAGCTGAGCACACAGAGCCAGAAGAAGACACCCAAAGACAAGACTCAAAGCAACGCTCAACCCACCGAAAGACATGACCCCTTTACAAGGGAATCAACCTCACACCTTCATATCAAACCATTAAGTGACAAGAAGCAAAACCCAATACTCAAGCCCCTAACTTTTCGGTGGTGGTTGAAGGCTATCGATGTTTTCGCAGTTATTAAGGAAGAAACTGCTGTCGGAAGGACGCTACGCTGTCTAGATTTTCTGTTTAGCTAAAAAACTGCGCCACAGTGGACCATGCAGTTTCTGGGAAGGGAGTGTCCTTCCATTTATGAAGGTCACGTTGTAAAGACAACACTCTAATTTGGGTCCCCAAAACACACGCCTAACTAGCCTGGTGGAAATTGTTCTTTGAAGGGCAAAATCTTAATCTTGACACAAGTCTTACCACTCTACCTTATCTCTCAAGTTTACCAGTAATGACATCATTTGATTGTGTGTGTGTGAGTTCCATCAGCGACAAAGCGGGTTCCAGAGACACAGATCCAACGTTTAAACTTATGCGCAGCCAAAAGCAAAGTTTGTAAGCATCAACCACGTATACGGAACTGAAACTAAATTAAATTTTGGTGAAGAAAGAGAGAGTAAAAAAACTTAAAAGGAGCGGTTTGGTTGAGTAATGTGAGGAGGAATGCAGTTTAAGGAAAGGGCCGTGTAGACGTGGGCTGATGGAAGAGTAATAGATGTGACACAATGGGCTTCGTGTATGCGTGCGCGTCACCTGTGACTTTTGCTATGTTGTGACCGACCAACGAGGTAACCAAATATCATAGTAAAAGGACTTTGTTGCCACAACCTTAAAACATTTTTTATTTGGAATCATCACATTACCAAGACCTGGTAAATACAAAAATGTGACAATCCATATACAGCTAGACTCACATTACACACACAAAAGTTATTTAGTACTTTAAGAATTTAATTAAACATACTAAATGCTTCATGTACTTGTGGTTCTTCCATGAATAAATGCCTTCAAAGTGCTGTTTCAGCTCATTATCATGTTCTAACAACAATTTGATGTTATGAAAAAAAAAAAAGTTTATTATGGAAGACGTTAATGAAAGACCAATTACCGTATATGATTGAGGAGTCTTTGAGTTGGTTCTAATTATCTTTGTATTTTAGCTTTAACTTTTTTCCTTTATTGATTTAGTCTTCAATTTAAGAGAGAGATTTATGTAAATACTTTAATTATATGATTGAGAAGTCTTTGAGGAGTCTTTGAGTTGACTCTAATTATCTTTGTGTTTTAGCTTTAACTTTTTTCTTTTATTGATTTAGTCTTTAATTTAAGAGAGAAATTTATGTAAATACTTTAACATTCAAGTTATTAATATAGTTTGAATATTGTAAAATGTTTTAAACGAGAGTAAGAGTATCTTGTGTCTTCGAAATCATCTTTCCTATTTATAAACTTCCACTTCTAAATAGATCTTTTATGACTAGGTTCTCTTTAATGAGTAGAATAGAAACTCAACTTATTAAAGATCTCATATATATTCTTTTGCACATTATTGATGACAAATGACAAATATAACGTATTATCTATTAATGACACGTCATTAGAAAAACTTTTGCTGAGATAAAAATACATAATAATTAGAAAAACTTTTGCTGAGATAAAAATACATAATAATTAGACAAAAATTCTTCGAAATATAAATATAAAATGAGTAGATCGGTCTACTTATATATAAATATCAATCAACATATGAAAATATATATTGATCAAGCAAAAATTCTTTAAAATATAAATATAGATTAAATAGCTCGGTCGATCCACTTATAATACTTCAAATTTGATGCATTTCTCTGACACACTTTTGTAAAAATATTTGTAAAATAGCGAGAATAAAGGAATTTTCTACCTCGAGAAAAGTCCAACAAAACACATGACTTTATCTTAGTCTTAAAAGGTTATACATAGTGGCAGGTCATGTGTAGATCATCCATCTCCTAACACATGTCGTAGGTGTCCTCAGAAATTAATATAGAAAATGAGTGTGGTAGAGAGGCACTAGCAGAAAGTCTAACCACAACTAGAAGTTATAATCCAATTGAAAAACCAATGATTCAAACTCTACAAACTTTTGAAGTAATAAATATATTGGACCAAACTACCTATTTAACAGCTGTAGTTACTACATAGTAAGGTAAGATTCAAATTTTTTTATAAAATAGAAAAAAATAAAGCCATATAATATGTCAATTATTTTTTATTTTTTTATTTATGATAAATGTGAGAGCCTAATAAGTAACAAACCCAATTAGGTGAAGTTTGGACTTAAGTATATGACCTTGTCAATGACGCCCACAACAGAAGGCTTCAAAGCTTTACCCTTCTTCATACGTTTGACGTATCATTAGGTTCATCTCTGCTCAACTGCATGGCTTACCCTTAGTTAACTTCTTCACTCAGAACAAATGAAAGACCATAGCATTTTTTCTTTCTTTTCCTAGTCAACAAAATATACTTGAAAACAAAAGTGTGAGAATTTTGTGCATATTTTTCTTTCTTTCTTTTTTCAGTCAGCAAAATATACTTGAAAACAAAAGAGTGAAAATTTGGTTGGCTGCACATGAACAAATCATATTTAAATCCTTTCAAATTCTCAAGTAAAGTAGCATTAGAAAGATAAAAAAAGTTAGGTTATTTATCTGGTTAAGGCGCCTCCAGTGCCACATATATATCCGTTACAGAGAGCCCCTCTTACCTAAAAGAGCAAAAATAGGTAGAAGAGTTTATCTTTCTTGAGGAAAGTTCCCTTTCGAAAACAAAAGTAAATCATGAATGAATGAAAGCTTTTAAATTGAATTGAATATGGAATCTTCTACTATGGTCCCACCATGTGTTTAGAAAATCCACACTACCCAAATACTCTACAAATAAGAGGAGTAAATTATAAAACATTAATGAGGGTTATGAAGAAAGCCGAAACTATCACAAACACTTTGATACTCACAATAAAAACAATTGAATACTTTCAATTACCAAAACAATTACTTAAGATTAACTTACTTTAAATCTAATAATTTTTCATCAATTTATTTGAAAAATATCATTGCTCAGGTTTCAAGCTAAACTTCTTAATACATTATCTAATAATTGAATTGTGATCATATGAACAAAATGAATGGGGACGAACTTTTATGTTTATAACTATCAATTATTCGTTATTAATTATAAATTATCGTATAATAAGAGTAACATCAAAATTAAAATTAAAATATAAATACAAAATTAATGAGTAAATAACAATAATTTATACATGTATAATAATCACTTCAATTAATTTTTTTCTAAACAAACATACTATTCTATAAGTGTTTTTACGAAGTGTTTTATATACTTTTATAATAAAAGAACACTCAAATAGCTAAACAAATTAATAATATTTTATTTTGATTGGAAAATTATTTTTTTATAATTATAACCAAATATTTATTTTAAAATTAAATTTTAAAAAGTGGAAACATCTCCTTATCCCAATATTGGAGGGAGAGAAGAGAAGTATACCTTCTCATTATAAACTAAATTAAATTTTCTAGATATCTAATTGTCATTTAACTTGGGTACTACTAAAATCACATGGTAAAACCCTAATCATGTAGGGAAACAAAGGTGTTTCATTCGAAGTTCACTGTCATACTGAACAAAATTTTGACTCCTCACTGTCACATAATGAAAACATCCCTAATCTCTTTTCTATTTTGTAACATAATAAATGTATAAGATAAAAAGTTGCTGCATGTAAATTCAACATCTAGAATACACCAAAAGTGTCAGCTACATTCTGGTGACTGCATAATTGTTATCACAAAACAGGCATTGGTGTAGTTATTAATAAACTAAATATCTGAAGACAAAAACGCATCTCAGAAATCAACATCAACAACACTAAAAAAGTACTAGTTAGTTGTCTAGGTGAATGACATATATTTAAGCTCTCTTAGGAGACCCTAGTTCCAAAGTTAAAAAGTCCAAGAACTTTTGGTTTTCAGGAAGGCTATCTTTATCCACACTGAGAGAACCATGACATGCATCAGTGACATCAACGGAAACTGAAGCATGTGAAGACACTTCATTAGCAGTTTTTTCTTCCAAAATGCCTGTTGGATGAAGAGGAAAGAGAGTTAAGGTTTTGCTGTCACTGTTACTGCAGTTATAATCCGGTTGTACTCTCTGTTGCAGTTGCTGGTATTTCTGTTTGCCGTCACACATTTTCAGCATCCCAAAGGGCATAAATTTCTCGATAATACCTCCAGCTGGAACAACCTTCCCTGATTGAGGATAAAAGTTTATTCCAGGAGAATAAAATGGGATACTGACAACTGAAAACAATAAAAAAAAAAAATCTTTGATTTCAGACTCTTGATGCAGTTAATGTGAAAGGTAAACAAACTATAGAGACATGAGCACCCTTAGGTGATTTTTGAGATTGTTAAATACATGCATATACCTACTTAGCTAGTGCATTTGCATGAACAGGAAAATTTGGTTTGTATATTGTATATGGGCAGGTTTATATAT
>Ga0123340_1005969_pt1 | contig 11608 bp, 6 predicted proteins | sample SirMexnodulemix_FD_89961 | JGI IMG/M metagenome (GOLD analysis project Ga0123340, IMG submission 89961) | Root nodule microbial communities of legume samples collected from Mexico - Siratro Mexico nodule mix | ecosystem: Host-associated > Plants > Roots > Nodule | place: Mexico: Nepantla... | reverse complement strand
TATATATATATATATATATATATATAATTTATGTTATCAGACGAGCTGTACATATCATCTTAAAAGTATTTTATTTTGTACCTAAATATTTTACACTATCGAACGCAACACAGCAAAAAGCCCACATTCGAGTCTATCCAAAGTCAATTCTAATCACGATTTCTCTAAGTATTACTACTAGATATATAATAATTAATAAGACAAGAAAAATTTACTAAATGAAACAAAATATAATAATTAATAACACAAGAAAAATGTTGTTAAATCAAACAAAATGTTACTAATATGATTTAGTAACATTTTATCAAATATAAGATATTATCTATGTCATTAAAAAATTTTAGTAACATTTTTACTTGTCATTTGAAACATTTATAAAAATTTCACTAAATATTTTTTGTAATATTTATTTAATAAAAAGTTAACATTTTAAAAATGTTACTAATGTTTTAGTAATATTTTTTAACAAAAAAGTAACACCACAAAAATGTCACTAAAATTTATAATAATATTTCATTTATCATTAGAAATATTTACAAAAATGTCACTAAATATTTTTTATAGCATTTATTTAATAAAAATATAACATTTGAAAAATGATACTAAAATCTTTTAGTAATATTTTTTATTAAAAAAGTAACATCATAGAAATGTTTCTAAAAGGTTTTAGTAACTTTTTTTTACTGAAGAAACAACATTTTAAATTTATTACTAAAAGTATTTAGTTACATTTTTTTAAAATAAAAGTAATATTATAAAAATGTTGCTAAATGGTTCTATTAACATTTATTTAATAAAAAGATCATTTACTTTTTGTCTTATTTCTTTTAAATAATAAGGTATGTCCAATATTATTTTCCCACAATATATACAGTTTTTATTACACTTGATTATAATTATGCACGAAAACTAATTATGATCTTGAAATTATCAAATACTTCACTTTATTTGAAGTCCAAATTAATCTTTACATGTCACAATTCAGCTTGCACTTTAAACACAAAATGGACAAATTAAACAAATCATTGTGCATAGAGAACTTATGTTGTCATACTATTCCAATCCACAACCCCTTTCCTCTTAATTCAATCCAGAAATCCAATATGACAACAATTGAAATTCTTAAAACATAATAGACTGCAAGGTTTACATATGCTCCTAAGTGCTGCCACCCACATCCTCTGGCAATACCTGTAATGCACAAGTGTTACCTTATTATATTTTATGTCATTTGCGACTAAATTGTATTGAGATTGTTCATCATCACCATTTTCGCATCAATAAAATTTATTAAATATTTGACAAAAGCATTAGCAAACTAATCAAAATCGTCAATATCTAATTTACACAACTAAAATTTAGAAGATAAATCATATTAATAGCATGCAATGGCAACAAATACACTCATATATCCAATGCTTTCGTTCTGCAATTCATCCAGCAACCTCAACAGCATTAAAATCCAACCCAATTCAATCTCTAAACAACAATATAAGCACGGAAACACATCACCAACAAGCACCATCAAAACAGAAAGAGGAAAAACTTGTAAGCAGTTCTTTAAGTGTTTTAGGTGATGTTTTCTAGTCAAAATTGTAGTTTTATATTGTAAAAATTCACGTAAAAGAAGATAGCATTCAAAGGTCAACACTGATTACTGAGATAAAACAATTCCAACAAAAGTACTCAAGAAACTGTATCTATGTTTTATCCAAAATAAAGTGCACAGTCACTACCCAGCTTCTGAAAACCATCCTTTTGAACCTGCAAAAAATAAACTAACAAACAAAAGTAAAATAAACCCTCCACCAATTCCAAAGTTGTTATCCACGACTCAAGTTGATAAACTTAGAAAATGGGTCAGAAAGTGTAAATTAAAAAAAAATTTGTTCAACATAAAATGTTCTTCTACATGTAAACTTAGAAAACCTTACACTTCTTGTCTATTTCTTGTGAGATTTATCATCCTTCAATTGACTCAAGTTAGTCCCATCAAAATGAACTTTGGGTTTACATCCTCTTTTTTCCATTTGTTTCCCTTGAACAATACTGCTTCTCTACTTATGTTAGATGGAGTTCATTAATAAATAACTAAAATAACAATACAAAAGAAAGAAAACAAATTACCTATATAGAATAAACCAAAAAACAAATAATTCTTATGAATGAAAACTATAATGTGATAACATATTACATCAATGACCTTTCATTTAATTTATTGACAAGTAGTTTTCCTTTGAGTTTGGTTGTTGTATTGAAATAAGGCTCTTTTTTCCTGATTCAAATGTCATAGATAAGAGACTTAACTAACATTAAATTATTTAAAACTAAAAAAAGTTTAGATTTACTTCATTAGTCATAAACTTCCATGCTTTAAGAGCCTGTTTATGAACCTATTTTAAAAAAAATGTTAATTAATAAATGGGTTGAAATAATTAAAATTTATCAATTTAATGTATTTCACTTGCTCTTTCTGAATCACTTACTTCTTTACCATTGTTCTCAAATCGTTGCCTGTAATAATGATCATTATAGCCAATAAACTAAAAGAACAAAAGTTGAAACATACTTTAGAGAACAAGGATTTACAAGAATAGTTCAAAGGCATTGGATGGATATTTGTGATATTCTGATTTCCTGGATAAAGAAAAAAAGGAGTGGAATATGTTCTAAAATAAGATTAACAAAATTAGTTACTAAATAATATAAAAAAAAATAAAGAAAAATGTTACATGAGTTTACCTCTTAGTTAACTTAGTGTTAGTTTTCTCCTCTTTTTCCTTCTTGTTTGTGGAGGTGGTATGACTTTGTTTCTATACCAAGGTAAAATGAAAAACATGTAATGTGTAATATCGAATTCAATAATAAGTTTAATATAAAATTATATAGTATACCTCAACAACAATTTCTTCTTTTACATCTTGGATGATTTCCAAGTCTGAAACCATTGCTTCTGAATAACCGCTTTGCAATTGAGTAAAAACAAACTTGAAATTGTTTAAAAGTTCAACTTTCATGGCTTCCACTTGTTCTTTTAGCCTGGCTTTCATTTCCTCTTGCATTCTTTCTTTTATGCTTTGAAGTTCAACTTAAGCATTTCTTTAAACTTCATCAATTAATTTTTGTATTTCAGCTTGAGATTTAGATCCCCATAAGTCTGAAGGTACAACCCCTTTTCCATATGTGTGCACATAGCCATGTTTATCTTTTCCAAAGACTTGAGAAAATATATCATATGGTGTTGAATTTTTATCTAGTTCTTCTGAATGAGAAGCAATTGCATCCTCAAGATTTGACTGGAAATGAATGAAAATGACAAGAAAATGATTATAAAAATATTATAAAACAAAATTATTATAAAAGAGATAACGATTATCATACAATAATTTCTTTGGTTTCCTCATTCTTTGGCTTATGTGTCATGATGAATATTTCTGCACGAGATGGCTCTCTTCCATAAGTATTCTTCATTGCCTACATGTAGAAGAAAACAAAATATCAGTTTAAGACAAATAAAATCATTAATACAATTCGTTAGCCAATTGTTCTAACCTCTTGATATCATATCTTAGCAAAGGTTTTAGTTATTATTGTATGTACAACAGTAAATTTTGCTTTACTTATCTTGTTCTTCTCACTACGAATCTTTATAATAAAAACATGAAAATAGTAAAAATAAAACCAACCAAAGTATAAGTACAAATTTTCATATGATAAAATCTAGATAATGGAGTAACCTTAGCTATGTCAGATTTCTAAAATTTTATAAGAATTTTCCACTACCCAAGAGGAACGGTCAAAGGCCTATTTTTCCAGTTGTAATCGTATGACATATTTAGAAAAAAAATGTTTTGCCTTCAATCGACATTTATGATTCCTCCAACTTGAGGATATGCTTTCTAAAACCCACTTTTTGGCACATTCTTCAATATCAAATTTTGACTGCATATCATCAATTAATAAATATTAGAATTTAAATATTATATATAATTGAAGATAAAGGTTAGTTAAGTGAAATACCAAAACTGTTTTCCACATATCATCCCAATGATCTTTCAGTCCTTTCCAAGTAGTGAATGTTAGAGGAGCTAAGTGTCATTCCTAGCTAATGTTCCCAGATAATTGCTTAATGTAGCTCGATATGTACCAACAAGTTGTGGCCAAGAGCATTAAGTTTAATTGGCAACGCTCCTCATACTTTAGGCCATGAGCCTTAAGACATTTGGCAGGACCTCTTTTTCTTTTACTAGTAAAACCTGTTAATTAAGTATAAAATTAGTACATTGTCTACAAAACATAACCATATTACATATATGAATATACATATATAAATAACTAACCAATGTCGTGGAGTGGAGCTTGACTAGATCTTGATCCAACTTCTTCCAACTCATCAAGGATTTCAGCCATAGAACCGCTTGGAAATGACACTTTACAATTCTTGCCCAACAAAGGTAATTTTTCTTTCTCACCACTAGCCATATAATATCAAATATAAAAGTAATAAAACAGATCACAAATTGTAAGGTAAGGCTAAACATGGAAGCAACAGTTGGTACAAATTACAATGCTTAAATTAACTTCCAGCTTGACAATAAACTTAGAAAGCATAGATGTATGTGATGGTGACATAGTTTCTATTTCAATAAATATTAGAAAAGTATAAAAAATGATTCCAATAAATTAGTATTTTAATATTGATTTGTTCGAGATTATTGGAACTGGTATTCCTCCCTTACTTGATGTTATTAGTAAACTGCTACTACATAAGTATAAATATCAGTATAAATATCACACCGCTGCTGACTGAAGTACACCACTGCTAGTCTCAATCCTCTTATCCCTCTTACTCTTGTTCCATAAGTGATTTGTTGGTGAAAGAAAATGGTAAAGGTGTTTTGATGGGATATTTGGGGATCCAAAAGACTTTTGAAACATTGCATGAGCATATTTACTGGTCCCATATGAAACGTGATGTGTATAAATTTTGTCAACAATGCATTATTTGGAAAAAAGGCAATAAAAAAGTGATGCCACATGGTTTATATACTCTCCTACTTGTTCCTGATTATCCTTGGATTGATATATCTATAGACTTTGTTTTGGGTTTGCTGAGAACAAAGAATGGCAAAGATTTTATTTTTGTGGTTGTTCACAAATTTTCAAAGATGACACATTTTATACCATGTAAAAAGGTTAATGATGCTTGCCATACAACAAATTATTTTTCAGGGAAGTTGTTCGACTTCATGGACTACTTCGGAGCATTGTAAACCAAGTTCCTATGTCATTTTTGGAGAACATTGTGGGCTAAGTTAGATACTAAATTACTTTTCTACTAGTTGTGATCCACAAACCGATGGACAAATTGAGGTAGTGAATAGAACTTTAGGCACTTTGCTTAGGACTACTTTAAAGAAAAATCTTAAATTTTTAGAAGAACATTTGTCCCATGTAGAGTTTGCATATAATAGGATTGTCCATAACACAACTAACTATTCACTATTTGAGATTGTGTTTGGGTTTAATCCTCTAACACCATTTCACTTGTAGCTTATGCCTAACATTTCTGAATTTGAGCATAAAGATGCACAAGCTAAGAATGAATATGTTAAAAAGCTACATGAGCAAGTGAATGCTCAAACTAAAAAGAAAATTGAGAGTTATGCTAAGAAAGCCAACAAGGATAGAAAGAAAGTTAGTTTTAAACCTGGTGATTGAGTTTGGGTACATATGAGAAAGGAAAGTTTCCCTGAAAGAAGAAAGTCCAAACTTCAGCTTAGGGGAGATGGACCATTCCAAGTCCTTGAAAGGATTAATGATAATGCTTACAAATTTGATCTACCAGGTGAGTTTGAGACCAAGACTTTAAGCTTCTTTGGGTGTCAATTAACCACAAAGCCATTTTATCTATGATTGTAATGTTAATAGTTTATTTATCTTTTATATGCCTTTTAGTACTTGCGAACTAATTTTTATAAATTATTTTGGTATGAATGAAAAGTCAGATTTTGGATGTCAATTTTCTGAAACGTGAGATATCCGTTGCTAGGTTTCTTTGTTGAATCATTTGATCTTATCAAGAATTTACTGAAATTCTTATGGCGATCTCAAGAGCTTATCAAATGTCAAATTGTTTGTGGTGTTCATCCTTTTTCCTTAATCCCAATTCTTATTAATTTCTTTTTTCGCATTACTAATTTTCTAGAATTTGTCCATATTTACTTATTCTCATATCTTTTGTTTTACTAATCATTTTCCATTATATATGTGTAAATTGAGATTTAGAATGTCATCTTTCATCTCTTTGTGGTTTCATTGTAATTGGAGCACTATAGGCTAAGATACATAAAAATGTTAATCATACGTCTCTCGCTGAAAATTGTGTAAATATTCACATCAGTATTAGATTGGAGTGAGCATGGTATGACTAAAATGGCAAGTGATGGCTAGAGACTGAGACCGGAGCATCATGAGGTGGAAATTCTAAAAGGACTAAGTGCCTAGGGCTTTGAGAATGATGTAGAAGAAAGTTGAGATTGTTGCATGCAAATGGCAAAAGTAGTGTTGGAAAAGCATACAGAAAGGGATACCTTGCCTAGGGTAAGTGTGTAGAGAAGCCTATCACAGAATGCACAAATTTGGTAATTTCTCAACGGGGAGATTATCACAGTGAACGAGGCCAAACGTTGTAATACCCTACAAAATAGCTTTAGAATACAAACGTATTAGACGCTATAATTTATCTTTAAATATAAATAAGATGACACCTTTTTTTTTAAAGAGAAAAGTATATATAAATAAAAAACTCAATATTAAGGTTTCCTTTGTATAAAAACCACCGTTTCTCTCATAAGTGATTCTCCCCGTTTTCTATATCTTCTCTCTAAACCTCCACCTTTCTTTCTTACCAGACTGACAATCAGAGATCACCCTTAGATTCTTGGCATCGAGTAGATCAAGAGTCTCCAATCAGATTCTTGAACAGAGTAAGTTTATTCTCTACTCATCTTTCTCGAAGTCAATTTTAGGTCAATTCCGTTCTTGGTAGGGATATTCTATGTGTATCCTCTGAAGCATCATAATGAGTTCCTATTGGTCCATTGTTCTAATAGTGTAGTCTGATCATTGATAAAAACTCTTGATGCAAGGTAGATTGTTTCTGATTTTAGGTTTTTGAAACTCTTTCGAAGGTCTCTATTTTACACTAGTAAGGAAAGCTAGTTTGAATGTTTTTAATACATAATGTGATTACTCATTTTATTGACTATGAATTAGATGAATTTGAATTAAATTGAATGAATGTTTATGTATGGAATGATGTAGTATAAATATTTGTGGATGATATGCAATGGTGATCAAGATATAATATTCTTAGAAAGAAGATACGCTTGTTGAGATTGTTAGGATGTGCATTGTTTGAGGATTTGTCAAGAAGGAGGTATCCTGACTCTACTGGTACCTTCGAATAACATAGATGAAGGATACTAGGTGGTGAGAGTTGAAGGAGGTCTATTTAACTATAATTGCAGTTTGAAAGAGCTGGTCATGACAAATATATAGATTTACCCTGTTAGATGAGGTTATGTTCATTTGGGACTATATGGATTCATAGTTGGAAAGGTCATCTAGTATGTGATAACCTTGGAGTCTAACTCAATGCATGAGTCTTTCGAAGTAGAGAGTCAAGTGTCTTGTATGTGAGCTAGTATATGTATGATATGAGTTATTGTAGAGATGTGATAATGCTAATGTGATGTATGGTATGAATAAAGTATGATATTTGTAGTTTAATTAAGATAGGGATTTAATTTATGAATATACATTTCTTTAAACTCTCTAGCTTATCCTTATTTTTCTGTGGTGTTTATTTTATTTTTAAATTTATGATGATCGTGTATTACACATGAATAGAGGATTTGACAGGTAGTGTGACTCCTTAATAGACCGATGGAGAAGTTTATTTTATTTTATTTTGTTACTTTATAAAGATATTTTTATTAAATCTTATATAGAGAAGTATATTTTGAAATACTCTTATGACTGTACGGAGATTTATATTTAGGCTTATTATATAATTTCTATTGGATAGAGTTCTTATTATGTGAAAATATGGGATGTTATATTTGGTATCAAAGAAGTTCATCCTTAGGATGACTTGAGAGTACTAGGTTTATTGTGTTTCTTATGTGTGTATATTTTGTTGAAATTTAGTCTCGAGAAGTAGGCGAAATGTTTCTAGTTGTATGTTTGGTAATGTGGTCTTTAAAATTTTGGTTGTATTCGAGTTAAGATGATTGTAATTAATGAAGATGAAAGTATTAAGAAAGAAAATGAATATTGATAAAGTGATAAGGGTGCACACTCATAACTAGATCAAGATGGATTTCTATCATTAATTCTACACGTTTAAAGTAAATTTAAAAAACATGTTTTGAATGATTAGTTGTATTTCATGTGCAAATTGATGTTAGACATATGTTGGATTTTATTGTAAGAAGTTTTCTTATATTAAATGTTTTATTGGAACTCAAATACTAGATATAGAGTGTTTTGTGAAAATAAAAATAATGAATGATGTGATGTATGATATGTGCTCCGTTCTCGGTTTTTGTTGTTTGTGTGGAATTATTGGTTTTGTTTTCATTTTGTAGGAAATAGAAGGAAACATTGGAACTGCATCTTACTTTATAGTTCTATGTAGTGTGATTATTTATGATGTAACAATTTTGATTTGTGTGCATATGTATAATTATTCATATTATCCAGACTAGTTTTCTAAATACCATGGTCTCTTGTATTATTGACCATAGTTAGACCTAATATGCTCTAAATATATACAAAAGACATATTGTCTTCTGTTAGCAAAATTTATCTATTCTTCTTTATTTTCAAAATCTTTTCAATTGATATATGCCAAATAGTACTTTCAATACGCTGTAAGGTATTTCACCTTCAGACCAACATCGATGTTATCATGTATTTATTTTAAATCTTATTTAATCATAATTCTTTCGTGCCAAGATCATTCATATTATTTATTCTATCCTATCTCTCATTTGTTGTGAAATCGAAAACAATCTTTAGTTTTATGGTTAGTTATCAGTTATAGTGGTATTTTTGTTGCAATTTATATTAAGGTAATTTTAAGTTTTTTTTATACATGATTCCTTTCTATAAATGTTTGTTAGCTAATTGAAATCTTGATACAGATACATTTAGCCTATTTATATTTAATTTTAGTTGTATCATATTGTTTGATAATAAGAGATATTACATAGAAGTTTGACATCGTTCTTTTGCTTGACAGTGAGTAAGACCAAGCTATGTTCATGACTTCATATTGCTTTTTTTTTTTTTAAAGGAGTTTGCAATATCTTTCATTTGTGCTATGAAACAATTCTTTATGATTGGAGCTTAATACTTGTTTTAGTTCCTTTGACAATACATGTTTTTGTACCTGATTTTTTATATATATAAGAATAGGTTTTCTACAACAGATATGAACATTTGTCAAATATTAAGATTAGGCCGTTTATTTTTTCTATTCTTTCTTGACTCGTCTTAGTGTTTCATTGTGATTTATGGTTATCTCTTGTTTGAAACATGGGAGAGACCATGGGTTTGTACTTGATTGTTCATTTTCAGTTACTGTTTTCCATTTTTCTTAGTCTTAATTGATAAAATCCTATAATAACAAGGAAGTAGATTATTCTTGAACATTGAGTAATTCTATTAAAAATTAAAGAAATTCACTATCGATTTGCATATTGTGATGACAAATATTTTATATTAAAAGAGCTGCTAATATGAAAGATTTTGTTCAATGTTCATTATCATACCTGATTTATAATGGTAATTATCTCTATTTGATTTGAAGATGAGACTTTACTGATATTGGTATTTATGAATCATTAAAAATTGTAATGTTGTTATCTTTCCTTATTTTCTATCTACTTTAAAAGATACAAATATATGTTTGGAGTCTAGCTATACATGCTTTAAAAGTATATACTATTGTATATGATTCCTTATTTATATTAGAAATGTGATCACTGCTCTTTGTAAGTTTTCTCTCCTAAATTGTCTTGATGTTCTTTTATCCTCATAAATCTGTGTTTTACCAATTTACTCATGCGTTTTTTCACTTTTTTGTTTTGTTTTATATTTCTATGTTTTATGTTTAGCTTTCTTTCTGGTTTAAATCTTAGGTATGCCTTTTTGTCATCTCTTCTAACCCAAATTATTCACTCATTTTCTCCATTTTTTTATAGTTAGCCACGACATTTTTTTTTTACTAATTTACTTGTGTGATTACTTTAAGAGATAAGACCTATAACTTCTTATTATTAATTATGAACATGTCTAGAATGGAGTATTTTGAAAATTTATATGTTGTTAGTATGAATTATACAAGATGTATAAGAAACTTTGAAAATACAAGTAATTTGTTATGAGTTGTGACACTATTGTTTTTTTAGTGACAACTGTTATGGTTTATTTTCCAAGATTGGTAGTTGTGAACTCTCTCTATTTTGAACTATTGCTTCTACGTTAGGTTAAAGTGACTCGGGTGAATGCATGTTTGTGTTGTCATGTTTATGTTTTCAAACTTGGTATGCACCATATTATGCTTTAATAGATCCAGGTATATAAGTAATTTAGTATAAAATAATTTGTAATGTTATTGGTTAAAAGATATATTTGTTTTTTTACAATTGAAGTGTTTGAATGATCATGAAAGGATTGTACTAACATGATTATTAATTATCATTCCTTTTATATATAATTATATAATAACGATCTCAATATTGCATGTGAATATTCTAAATGTTGTACATTATGATTGAAACATTTTATGTTTATGAATTTGAATAATGCAATGTTGGTAATATGATTAGGACATGTTTTGTATTCTTTAAAAAGATGAAAATATAATAGACAAGTAGTGCCTTGAAAAGATTTCATGCTCAAACCTAGGAATAGGACAAAAGAAAGGTTAAAGCAATGTGATGATCTATATATAGATGTGAATACAAATTATAAAGTTATAGAAATGTGAAATATATTTTCATATGTCATGATTTTTATATGTGATTTCTGTTGAATATTGGATGGTCCAAAGTCCATTTAGATGATCAAATCATTTGATAAAGTTTTGATGATAACAAAACTCAAGTATACATTTATATTTGATGATTTGTATACATTGTGTAATTAACATTATTATTAAAGCAGCAAACACATGGTCCATGATGTGATTAATTGATCTTATAAAATATTTAAATGTGATTAATTGATTTTATAGAATAATGTGCTTTAACATTCAACTTTGTTCATAATGGAAATTATTCAAATTATTATGGAGTATTAGTGTGATTAATTGATTTTATATCATATTGTGCTTTAACGTTCAAATTTGTTCATAATCAAAATTATTCAAATTATTATGGAATATTTAAATTTGATTATGTTAGTATTCTTGCAATACTAAATGAATTTGATGAAGCCATACAAGACAAGTTCAGCTAAGCAATGGCAGCAAGCAAGCAATTGGATTTTGGTCTTGATTTGGTGTGAGTGTGTTCGAGATTGATTGGCAAAGAAC
>Ga0123340_1005966_pt1 | contig 11614 bp, 10 predicted proteins | sample SirMexnodulemix_FD_89961 | JGI IMG/M metagenome (GOLD analysis project Ga0123340, IMG submission 89961) | Root nodule microbial communities of legume samples collected from Mexico - Siratro Mexico nodule mix | ecosystem: Host-associated > Plants > Roots > Nodule | place: Mexico: Nepantla... | reverse complement strand
TTTTTTTTTTTTATCAAAAACAGTGTAACACAACACACCAACATTCTAAAAATACTATTGGGGCATAAAATGATACTTATTTTACGTTTTTTTTCCTTCTAAAATGAAATGTATTACAGAACTAAAGGAGTAGTATAATATATTGCAGAGCAATTAGTTATAATTTTTTTTAAATATTTGTTATTATTTATTTATATTTTCAATGTTAAACATAATATTAAGTACTATTATCAAATTTATTTGTCACTTGTGTATTTATATTACATAAAAAACTAGAATGCATTTATTACACACTAAACTTAAAAAATATACAATAATATATATTTCATGTACAATAATAAATTAAAATAAAGTTTTTAAATGTAGAAATACATTTTAAATAATTCACAATAATGGTGGAAGTTTTGAAGTTAGTGATGCAGCAGAATTATCATAACTGAATAACAACTTCATGACATAATCACTCAACTCCCTAAATTCCTACAATTAGAAATTTTATATGTAGCAATTGTTTTATTTATTATCAAATATATCTTGTTCATTTGAGATATAGACTTAGGCATAAGTTGGTTATCTAAATTAGAAAGTGTTATAATTTTCTCTTGTATAAAAATTGAATATTTGACAATTATACAAGTTTACAAGAAGGAAATTTGAATATCTTAGTTAATGAAATAACTCAGATACAACAATTAAAAGATTATTATATCATGATAGTTAAAATGTTTTGTACATTGTAAAGAATTCAATATTTTATTCAAAGAGAAGATATATACGTGTTCAATATCATTTTGTTTGGTAAGTAGAAGAAGAAGAAATGTAAAAATGTAAAAATGTAAAATATTTATAATAAAGAGAACTTAAAATATTTAATGACAAAATTTATCGACAGTATCAAATTTATATAATGTAGATCCTCGTATGACCTATACAAAAATGTAAATAGCATTATAAGGGAAAGTCAAGAAAGATTCTTAACCTTAACAAAAGTGACTATAAGTAGGAGATTGTAAAAATAATAAAGTTATTTTGTTACTTAAAAAAAGTCCAACAAATAAATAAAGAAAATAAGAGGTAAATAAGCTCCTTGCTACTGTGAGAATGTGAGAGAAAGAGAGAGAAGCTCATATTCCTTTGAGTTACATTATAGGTTGATGTTTATAACTAAAAATTGAAGCATTTTCACCACCTTCAAATAATCCTATCTTCAGAGTGATATTATTAGAGAGAATAATTCAGAGAGGAAAAAGGAAAAAGTGAGGTTCTCTGAGTGATATAATTTTCATTTTTTATTCCTTGTCATCAGATAGAAGTTACATTATTCTTTCGTTAAATAAAAGTTCAATTCTAATTTTCTTAACTCTATTTTAGTTGTGTGTTAAGGATAGATTTTAGATTAGGATAACCCAAAGTTTCCAAACCTTTAAGGGTCAGAAGACTCATGGGAGATGCTTCAGGAACATAAATCGAAATCGAAACTAAATTATAACAGTTGCACAAGGAGAGAACTCTAAGCTCATTAATGAAATCCATAGCTAGATCTTTCCATATCAGAGCACCTCTTAAAGAATGGAGTGAGTTTATTTATTTTTTGTTATCAAAGCTATAATAGTCATTTTGCTTTATCTACGAAGGTGTGGGAAAAAAGTAGGGAGGTGCAGGAAGAATGCGTCCATGATTAAAGGTGGTAAAACAGGCCATTCTGGTCCGCTTTGGCCCAATCCGTTTTATCAACTTATGGTTTGCCCATCTTAGTAGAATTGATTAATTGGAATTAGTGTTTTGAAGTGGATTGTGAGAATAGAGTTAAGAAGCAGTAAATGTGGGTTGGAATTGAAAATTTTTGAAAAGGGTAATGATGATTGGAGTGTGAGGTGGCAAGCCAAGGTGGCTGAAGCGGAAAGGGAAGACTATAAATACAAAGAGGAACGAAAGCTTGCCATGATTGGGAAAGAAAAGCACGCGGAAGAAAGAGAGAAAGAAAGAGAGAAAGAATCGGATCGGAATAACAGTTTCATTCTCCTTCATTTCTATTCCCTCTCTCCCTCATTCTCCAATCCTCTCTTCTTCTTCTTTCTCTCCATTTCCAATTTCATGTGCTGTCTCTTCGCCGATTCATTATCCCCTATTTTCCTTGGAATTGAAAGAAGAAGAAGAAGAAGAAGATGAGCGTTATCTCGCGTAACATTTGGCCGGTCTGCGGCAGCCTCTGCTGCTTCTGCCCCGCCCTCCGCGAACGATCCAGACATCCTATCAAGCGTTACAAGAAGTTGCTAGCCGATATTTTCCCTCGCTCGCCGGTACCTCCATTTTTCGTTTCAATTACACGTTCAATTCGATTCAATTTCTCATTTATTGATCAATTAACGAATCAATTCGCGATTTATTGATTGCAGGATGAGGAACCGAACGAGCGTATGATCGGCAAGTTATGTGAATATGCCGCGAGGAATCCTCTCCGCGTTCCTAAGGCGTGTATTTATTATTCTCTTTTTTTTTTTTCCTTATGATTCTGATTTATCTGTACTTCTAAATGTAATATTCGTTTGTTTCAGATAACGAGCTATCTGGAGCAACGGTGTTATAGGGAGTTGAGAACTGAAAACTACCAATCCGTTAAAGTTGTTATATGTATTTATAGGAAGTTGTTGATTTCTTGCAAAGACCAGATGTGAGCTTCTATTTTATTTCCTCGTTTTTAATTCATCAGTCACTGAACTAGTTAAGGAGCTTTTGATTGAATGACGCTATGTTCTTTGCATCTGCATATACATAGAGAGTTTGCTTCCCGAGGAAGGAAGACAATCTCATATTCTCCTTCTTAGTGCAGGCCTTTGTTTGCGAGTAGCTTGCTTGGCATTATACAGATTCTTCTTGATCAGTCACGGCATGATGAAGTGCAGATTTTAGGTTGCCAGACTTTGTTTGACTTTGTGAACAATCAGGTGGGGGATTTTTGGTAGGTTCGCTATTTATAATAAGTTTAAAATACAAACAGCAATTAGAGTTTTTTCTACTGCGGAAGCTTCAAATGCGTGGAATGCTTTTATTCGTGCAGAAGGATGGTACTTATATGTTCAATTTAGATGCGTTCATTGTAAAACTCTGCAATCTAGCTCAAGAAGTTGGCGATGATGATGCCAAAGTACAACTTTTACGTGCTGCTGGCCTTCAAGTCCTTTCGTCAATGGTAATTAGAATGTTACTCGGACATATGCTGCTTACTGTTCTGCGCTCTTTTCATTACCGATTCATTTTTCAATACACCAAACTTGATGAAGTTGTCAAGGAAGAGGTAATGCAGCGCTGAAGTGAAATTGATACAACTGTTTTCATGTTTAACAGGTTTGGTTCATGGGAGAATTTACTCATATCTCTGCGGAATTTGACAATGTAAGTTAGTTATGTTAGCTTTGAGTGTTTAACATATAACAAATTGAATCTGTGAGTGAAAGTCGCCTCTATTGACTAAAATCATCTGTCATATGAATTTGGCTTTCTCATAGACCATAATTTGTAACCCCCTCCAATAATAGTTCCATTGGGTTATTTGTCTTACATTTCAGTATTCATCTTGCATTTGACAGATTTATGCATCTCTTGTTACCTCAGGTTGTTTCCGTTGTTTTAGAAAATTATGGGGATGTCAAACAAGAGTCTCAAAACGAGAACGCAATGAGGCTTTATTCTTGGAGAACGATAGTGAATGACAAAGGAGAACTTAGCGTGCCTGTGTAACTGCACTTCTTATCATAATTGCGTACGTTTTGAGTTGCTCATCAGTTTTAATCTATTAACTACTTTTTCTCCTCCTCCATAGGGATGATGCCAAGAACCCTGGATTTTGGTCACGGATTTGTGTGCAAAATATGGCAAAGTTAGCTAAGGAGGGTACAACAGTTCGACGTGTTCTGGAATCCTTGTTCCGCTATTTTGATAATGCCAATCTCTGGTCTCCAGAACATGGGCTTGCTCTTTCTGTTCTGCTTAACATGCAGTCTATAATTGAAAATTCTGGTATTTATTTTCTTGAGTGCTTTAAAATAAGCTTTTTATCTCAATTTGTTTCCCCTATTTTAACAATTTTGCAATCGGTTTTATTGTAATTTACAGGGCAGAATACACACTTGTTACTGTCCATTTTAGTCAAGCACCTTGATCACAAGAATGTTTTAAAGAATCCTAATATGCAACTTGACATAGTTGGGGTTATTACCCATCTTGCCCAACAAACAAGGGTTCAACAGTCTGTGGCTATAATTGGTGCATTGAGTGATATGATGAGACACCTGCGAAAAAGCATACATTGCTCTCTTGATGATTCAAACTTGGGGTCTGAAATAATACAATGGAACCAAAAATACCGAACGGAAGTAGATGAGTGCCTAGTACAATTAACAATTAAGGTGGAAACAAACTCCCCACTACCGAAGATGATTTTAATTGATAGTGTAACAAATTAGATTAACATATAGATCTGTACGCACATTTGGATGTGAAACGTGGACTTTTAATTTTGAATGATCTAATGTTCTTTTGTGCTTACTGGCTATAATGTTATGCAGATTGCAGATGCAGGTCCTGTTCTTGATACCATGGCCGTGTTGTTGGAAAACATGTCTAATATTACTGTTATGGCCAGAACATTGATTGCTGCAGTCTATAGAACTGCTCAAATAGTTGCTTCAGTACCAAATATATCATATCAGAACAAGGCAAGATTAGTTAAATTGCTTTCTTGGCTATGATTGTAATATTTCCTTGCTTCTTTCTGACTTTTCTTCGTCCTTTTATGTTTGTCTGCAAATTTGAACTCTACCCTATAGTCATTCCCTGAGGCATTATTTCATCAGTTACTCCTGGCAATGGTCCATGCAGACCATGAGACCAGGGTGGGTGCACACCGCGTATTTTCTGTTGTTCTCGTGCCATCTTCAGTTTGTCCTCAACCCTCCTCTTCAGAGATCCCTTCAACAAAGTCGGCTGATATTCAAAGAATGCTTTCAAGAAATGTGTCTGTGTTTTCTTCTTCAGCTGCACTCTTTGAGAAATTGGAGAGGAAGCAAAATTCATTGCCAGAAGATAGTAATAGTAATACAGATGCAAAGGTCAATGATAACTCCATTTTGAACAGATTGAAGTCAACTTATAGCCGAACTACTAGTGGGAGAAAATCTGCTATGGCCAGTACAGAATATATGGATAACAGGAACTCAAAGGTTAATAATAATTCTTCTGTGATGAATAGATTGAAGACTAGTTACAGCCGTGCTACTAGTGTGAGGAAGCCGCAAGTAAACACAACTGGGGAGGAAAATACTACAAATACTTGCACTAAACAACATGTATATACTTGCACTTTTTCATTTTTAAATTTCTGTAATAGTGAAAGAATTTTACTGTGAAACACCACCAGATGCCACCACTATTCTTATGACTACTATGTCGCAGGTATTGCCCATTAGATTGAGTAGTCATCAGATTACACTTTTGTTATCGTCAATCTGGGCTCAGTCTGTCTATTCCCAAAATACGCCTGAAAATTTTGAGGCGATTGCTCATACCTACAGCCTTCTGTTGCTAGTTGCTCGGAGTAAGGTAACATGCTCACTTTTGTCATTTTAATATCTATAAATAGATTATAAACAGAAATGTTGATATCAATTTACTTTTCTTAGTCAACACGTTGTTTGGTGTTTTACATATTTTGCTCAAACCAATTTGTGGTGATAAACGAAGCCGAAGGTAACATGCCACATATTTTTGACACATTCTTCGCTTCCTATGAATGATGAGAAAAATTAATATAATTGTCAAGAACAATATCTTGACATATTACCTTCTAATAAATACAATTTTAGAAGCTTGTTTTGAAAAGGCTAAGTGACTAACTAAAACATGATTATAATAAATATTAAAATACAAGGAATTCTAGTTAAGTTATAAAATCTTTGTTATGATAAAGATTTGTGTGTACTGCATTTTAAAAACATTCACCAGTAACCATGAATACGGTGCATCAAATGTTCCTTATTAATTTTATGTGGTGCTGACTGATTACCTAAATATCCATGGTGTATATTACTCCATTTCTTTTCAATGTTGTGGTTAATTGTTACCAACAGTGTGTGATAAAAATAGCTGTGTCGAAGCAACAGCCTTGATTTGGAAGTTAAATTTGATGATATATTAAGTATGCATTATATGATGAAGTAATTTACTAGTCTAAGAACTTCAATTAAATTTTCCAAGTTGAATTATATTGCTCTTAATGTTCTAATGAGTTCTGGTATGGGCCATGGAAGTATTTCTACCCCTCTACTACTGTTCAGATGTTTTTTATCGTTGCTTCGCAATCAAGTCTGTAATTATTATGGGGTTTTAGTTCTGTAATTGAATATTCTTTGAAGTTTTTAAGGCACAAGTTATCTTGTAAAAGTAGATTTTATTTTATCCTCATATCGTGTAAGTTCTATCTCCTGCAGAATTCATCTCATGAAGCTCTAACTCAAAGTTTTCAGTTGGCTTTTTCCTTGAGGAATATTTCTCTCAATGAAAATGGTATAGTCTTGATTCCCATATTATTTTATGTGTGTATGTTACTAGTCAGCATATTTTTGTCTTTCCTAAGAACTAGAACCTCAATTGGTCAATGTATGATATAGATGGATATTTTATAATTCATTTTTAGAATCTTTTTATTTCTTTCCAAACTTCCCTTCTGAAAGGTTTGGTACTCGAGATTGGAGAGACCATTCCTGCCTCTATTATGCAGGAATGACATTTTCTTAAATTGTCATCTAGAGAAGACGTAACAATTCCATTTCAATAGTTGATTCTGCAAAGACATGGATGACTTTTCCATTCTTTTGAGGTGGGAATGATCATTCCTTTCATGTATAAATGAATTAGTGTTTGTTTTATGATCCCGTTCTAGATTGATTCCAAATACACGGAACATTCTCTCAGTAATATATATAAACTAAAATGCTTATTAAACTCATCTCTGGCCTTTCCTAATTGAACCAATTGTAGAAACTCTCAATTTTTGTCTCACAAGCGTTTAAATATTACCATTTTATTTAAATCTTTAGGTTAAAGGAGGCATTGTTAGTAACTAAAAGTATTTTTGTCTGCGCTTACTTTTCAGATCAAATATGAGGGTAAGGTTTACTAATAGGGGAATAAATTTTCTACCAACAATTTCTCCATTTTCATTTCATTCTAATCAAAAGAGAACTTTCTTTTTTGAATTGATGATTATCTGGTGATTACTCCAAATTTCTCTTCTTTAAACATGTATCGGACTGGAATAGTTTTATGGCTAGAAGGGTGACGTGATGCTGATTAGTACTTTGCTTTTATTGGTGGAAGCCATAAACATTTATTTGGATTCCTATGCATGTCGCCTATCTTGGACTTAAAGTGGCTGACCAGAAAAAAATTTAAAATAAGCATGGCAGTCTTCTGTGATGTACAGAATTACTGAGATCATTTCTTACATACTCAACCAAATCAAACTTGAGAGGTTATAGCATGCACTTTTTTTGTTGCATGTTTTTATATTTGGTTTATTTTATTCATTTTTCTATATTGCTTTCGGACAAAAATGGATTAAAGTTGCAAAGTGTTGTTAAGGTGCCTAGTTTTGAAGCACTTATTTTTTCCAGTAAAACTGCAACCATCACGCCGCAGATCTCTCTTTACACTAGCAACAGCCATGATTGTCTTCACATCCAAGGCCTACAACATCCTATCTCTCATTTCTATTGCTAAAACGACATTGACTGATAAAACAGTATGTATATGTTGTTCCATACGAAGTTTTTCATTTAAGTTGTTATATTTTCCTTACTTTCCCTACTTTCTGTTATTGCTTGCTAATGCAATGATTATTTACTCAATTGAATATGCTATCTATTTCCTTTTTTTGATAATCAATTGCTATTTGTTTTATCTCTTAATTTTATTTTATTTTTTGCTTTTAGATGGATCCATTCCTGCGGCTGGTTAATGATTGCAAGTTACAAGCAGTTGCTGATACAGTTAGGAAGCCAAGCATAGTTTATGGATCAAAAGAGGACGATGAGGATGCTTTGAAGTCACTTTCAGCCATAAAGTTAACTGAGAGCCAGTCTAAAGAATCATTTTCTACCATGATTGTGCAGAGTCTTGGAATATCGTTTAATGTAATGACTAAATATCATATATTGCTGCATCAGCTTATCATAACCAGTGAACTAAGTTTGAGTCCTTTCTATCTAGGAATCATCCATCCTAAAAGACCGGCTGCTTGAAGATTTTTCACCTGATGATGCCTGTCCTTTGGGATGCCAGTTATCCAGTGACACAACAGGGAATATGTACCAGTCTGGACTAAAAGATGATAAACTTCCTGATATGGTAACTTGCTCTGCTCTGCTATATTTTTTAAGTATTTTCATTTTATTTAAACCTTCATTGCTTACTCTCATGAAATAATGCAGGTTGACATTTCATTATTCACTATTGACGATGACCTTTCACATAGTGGTTTGGAGAGCCATGTTAATCCTGATACACAGGAGCAGTCCTCACAAAATCTAAGCCTGTTGAGTGTTGATGACATATTGGGCTCAGTAAGTTCTTGTCATTAACATATGCACACTTATAACATGTTTAGTTTGAATTAAATTATAAGGAAAAATCACTTTTATTAAAAAGACTCTAGATTTTGATTAATGTGAAACATAGAACAATCCAAAGGACTAATAACGTCATGCCTGTGAGAGAAACTATTAGGTTGATTTAGCTCTTGGCGTAATATTGAATCTTCTATTCTCCCAAAAAAAATTATAATTTTAGCACAGAACTAAATTAAAAGCTATGCTCAAATTCATTTTCAGTTTTAGGACAGGACACTTAATATTTTGCATGGTCAGATAGCCGGACTGTGCTGTGTACATTTCCATGGCAACGCCCATGCTTTTTAGCTGGGTGTTCTTGCTGATGACTCTCAACACTAAATGACCAATTTTTTCATAGGATTGGTTTGAAGAAACTTCTCGTAGGCATTCATAGGAAAGAAAAAAAGAAGACAAAAATTGAATTAGTTTCTTTTATACAAGCTACTTTCTATTAACCTCTCCACAATATGGTTTTTAAAACGTGTATGAAGTAATTTTAGCTTAAGAAGGAACTAATTTCATTTTTTTTTCGTATTTTTTCTCGTAAAAATGTATAAGGAGAAGTTTCCTACAAAGGGGCATTTCTTTCTTTACTTTCATCTGCTAATTCTAATGTAAATGGTACTTTCTGCTTTTTATATTTACATTTTAATTCTAAAAAATTAAAGTAATGAATTTTATTATAAAAGTTCAATCAAAATAGTATAGAAGTTTCTTATAATGTCAAATAACTACAATTAGTATCGGTGTAACATTTAAAATATTACTATAAAAACTAATAAATTCATCGTAAATGACAATTGTAAAAGGTTTTTACAATGTTGTCTTATCTAGTATTTTTTTCTAATAACAAAAAATGATATTATGTGAAGGTTTCGGAGACAACAAATCAAGTAGGAAGAATCTCTATTTCAACACCGTTTGACATGCCTTACAAAGAAATGGCTCTCCATTGTGAGGCCCTCCTCGTGGGAAAGCAGCAGAAGATGTCAACTTTCATGAGTACTCAGTCAATACAAGGATATTCATTTAAGCTCCCTCCTGAATACCGCCAGGAAAAGGACGGGGTCTCCTCAAACCTCACTATTCTACAGACTTTACCTTCGGTACTTCTTTACTTCATAATTGAAACATCTGATAACCATGTCAGAAATTCTGCTAAGCACTCACCCATGCCATAGGGTTTAAGAAGTTGAATTTTTCTTGTTCCCTGTAACAAAAAGAAAAAAGCATCTTATTCGCTTGCCATTTCTGATGCAGAGTGGAAATCCATTCTTGGATTCTAACTTCGACTCTACTTCACACAACGCATTGCCTGACACTGCTCCAAGGCCTTGTGCTACAGCATACCAGCATCAGGCTGCCTTCTTTCAACTGCCAGCATCACGTCCGTATGATAATTTCTTGAAAGCAGCCGGTTGTTGATTCGTGGTAGAGAAGATGGTGATTCTCATAGTTGAGCTTCTTGATCATACTTTCCTCACATTAGTTCATATAGAAGAAGATGCTCGGAAAACCTGCACTGGCTGCTTTCTTGACCACGAATTCGCAACAATATTTATGGTTGGATCAGTGTTTTTTAGGGCCACAATTATCAATCAAACTGTTCATTGAGTTATATATCTTTTCCTTGATTTGCTTCCAGCAAGGAGGCCTATCTTTTATCAGCGTCCTTGCAAATGTTTCAGAGATTTTTTTATGTGCATAGGTTACCACCGGTCTTGCAAATGTGTACGTCTCGTTAATTTTTTTCGTTTTTCTTTTTTCTTTCCTTCCTTCATTGTTCTTTAATCTCCCACTCCATTGTTGGGGTGTCAGAATTTTGTAAAGACAATTCTTTTAGGCGGAGAATCCAATCTGCAAAACCCATCAAATCAAACGACATGGAAGGATTGCTATGACCTCGAACTTGATCATTCATGACTCAGTTTTTGTCCTGGAAGAAAGTATTGAGAGGATTTGATGGTCTATTACAGCAGTCTTGCTCTGGTTTACGTTCCCAGTAAGAGCACGCAGAACTAGCATAAACCGCTGGGATCCTTCTTGTTGTGAACTTTAATGATGAAAACCGAGTCTAACTACTCATGTTATACAAACCCAAACCATTTTCTTGTATTCCTAGCTATCTTTAGAAACTGTCTGTTCCTCTACAATAAAAAAAAAAAAGAAAATCAAGAAAATAAACGGTGTCCTAAATCTAGTTATAAGCACTTGCAAAAACATCTATATATTTACATTTGTATGTGCGGGAGTGAGAGATGACCAAAATATCACTTTTGAGTAACTGAAGTAATTTTATTAGTTTGAGCCTGAAATATAATAGTCTGTCCTTTTGTTTTATATGATTTTGAATGATCTAAGGTAAAATGTTAAATTTTGATAATTGTACCAAATATAACTCCCAATTGAGAAACTTAATCATAATTCTGAAGTCGAATTTCAACTCCAAATTCAATATCTCTCTGTTTCTTATATCTCTCTGTTTCTTCATTTTCATCTGTAGGAAAAAAGGAAATAGGATAATTACATTGCATACTTTCTGACCCCCATTAAGAGGATGTCAAAGAAAAGACATTTTTATAGCAAAAGATATTATATTTAACAATTTTAACTTTTATGGTAACTATTTAAATTATTTTATCTTAGTGAAATAGTTTATCGAAATTTAAAAGAATTTTTCCTTTTAAATTAGTAGTTACAATGTTATGAATTAAAATACACATATCTTGACTTATATTCTCTCCACTTTTTAATATAAACCTTCTAAAAAAGATTCCATTCCAGCTTTTGCATATGCAATTAAAATGTTATTCTAGCATTACTTTCCTCAATTATCTTAACCAATATTTCTTATAATTTGTCTTTTTCTACTCTCTTTCAATTAATTTTTCATATTTTAAATATTATTGGAAATTAAAATATATATTAAAAATTAAATTATTATTATT
>Ga0123340_1005964_pt1 | contig 11615 bp, 6 predicted proteins | sample SirMexnodulemix_FD_89961 | JGI IMG/M metagenome (GOLD analysis project Ga0123340, IMG submission 89961) | Root nodule microbial communities of legume samples collected from Mexico - Siratro Mexico nodule mix | ecosystem: Host-associated > Plants > Roots > Nodule | place: Mexico: Nepantla... | reverse complement strand
TTTCATTTTATTTTTATTTTTTTAATTTTAATTCAATATATTTATATTATTTTTTTATAATTCAACTAGTTTTACAAACAATTAATTTAAATTTATTATAAAAACGTAAAATAAAATAATTTATCATTTATTTTTCTATTATAATTAATCAGTTGAAAATATCTATATAATATTTTTTATTTTTTATTTTAGTTTTTAAAAACTTTAATTTAATGTTTTTATTTTATTTTTTATGTTAATTTTAATCAACACAATTGATAGTAACTGTTACAAACTAAAAAAATATGTTAATATTCTGGGATGATCGCAGTTGATGGTACAGTAAAAAAAAAAGTATTATTTCATGAATTAAAAATTAAAGAGATTTACTGAGAAAAAAAAAAAAAGTGTGCTGGTGAGATAAAAAGGTCACTACTTTGAAACTCAACATGTGCAAAATTAAATGAAATATGAACATATGGAGAATGAACCATAAACGGATTACGTTACAAAGTATGAAATATTTTTTATTTTTTATTTATTTTTTGCTGAATTTGATGTGGACTGGGATTGAGGTTGAGAAACATTTTTCGAAAACTTTGTAAATCCTTTACACGCTCACAAGATGTTTGTGAAAATTATGTTGAAGGAATAATTTTCTTTTTCTGAAACGCCGTAAATCATGAATGTTTGAACCAAAATTTTGTGCATAGTCAACTTACGTTGAAAGAGCAAAAACTTTTTCCCGAAGCTCTGTAAATCATGACAATGTGTTTTTGAAAATATATGATCCAAAATTTGGTGTTTACTCAAAATTTTGTCACATTAAGTTTCCGAGGTTATTCAATTTATGAAAATTTATTTTGATTTAGTAGTTCAAAATAAAGGTAAATATTTCGTGCACAAATGATTTTATATTTATAGTTATTTTTATTAAGCCTTTATTTTATCGTTCAACATTCGGGATGAGATTTTATTTATATACCAAGTACCAAATAATTGTAGTATCAAATAATTATTTATATTTATGATATCACTTGTTGTGGTTGTTAGAAGAATCTAAGGGGTATAACCGAAGAGATCTTACAAGATAAAGAAATGGGTCAACATAGATACCACTTATTGTGGTTGTTGGAAGAATCTATGAGGCATAACAGGGGAGATCTCACAAGATGAAGAAATTGGTTAACATACAAGGGAATGACATAAATTTTAACCCAAAACCTTAAGGCAGGTTTATGGGTCTTTTTTTCTTATATATTGATTAACTTTCTCATTTTTATTCAATGTGGGACTTAGACTCACACTTGGATACCCAACAATAATACCAACCTAAATTACTTAACAATCGTAAATGTCATAAAATTAATTCTATTTGATTATTATGTTTGAGGCAATGCAATGCATTAAATGAACATTGTATTTTGCTGATGAAAATGAGTTGTGCACTAAGTTCTAAAGATTGGTGATGAACTCCCTCTCCATCCTCCAAGAAGGATTAGAAAATTATTAAACTTTCCATGTTTCTTAGGAAATTTGGATTTTCCTCTTTCAAGAAAAGATCTTGAAGAAAAATTAAAGATAAAAGTACTTCTTAAATGACTTAAAAAATAAACAAGAGAATGTTTAACAAAGGAATTAAATATCATTCATTTAAAAGTTGTATATGAACAATGTGTTCTATATATAGATATATAGATGACATAACCCTCCTTTCAGCTTAGCCAAAACAATGTGAAACTTTAAATCAAAGTGAAGTCACATACTAAGCTTAAAGGTGTCACTCCAATTTTGCCTAAAAATGTCTTTTAGACAATCTTTGTCAAATATAGGTTGGGTTAGTATTTTGAGTCTTAGGTAGTAGTGTGCATTTATTTGCTTTCATCATGAAAATGACATGCAAGAACTCCAAAAAAGTCAAGGTTGAATCGGTTTTCAAAATAGTTTGTGAATTTTTTTTACTGCAGAGTAAAAACAATCGATTATTTTATATAATCAATAGATTGATTTCTACTCTAGTAAAATTAATCAATTGATTTTCAAAATATTCGATTGATTTCACTTGGTCACGAATTCTACGATAAATAAATGGGCTCTGCAGTACGCAAAATTGAATACTGCATTTTTCAAAGTTTGATAACACTTAACATTTTCATTAAAGAGAGCTTTTGAGAGGAAGTTTTTGAGTTTTGAGAGGTTGATCAAAGATTTGTCAAAGATTCACCTTGAGTCTCAATCTTGGAAAGGTTTTTGCTTGCATTTGACTTATTGGAGCATCCTGCAGCCGAATTTGAGTCCAGGGAAGTCATCCTTTACTATCTCTGTTCATTTTTTTGCTGTTGTTCTTGAATTGTAATTCGTTTCGAGATATCCATGTTGTTCTAATACACTTAGATAGGGTTTCTAACTACGTTTAGGATTGTGTTTTTGTTTAGATAGTGTTTCCATATTGTATTTGCAGTAAGATTCTGCAAACTGTGTAGTAGTGTTCTACATAGGTGTTTTTGAGCAATCTTGTAGGGTTTAAGGTTAGTTCTTGGACTTGGTTGTGTTTGTAATAGTGTGACTAGTGGAACCTTTGCTGGAGTTGTAAAGGAACTGTATGTAGCTCTTGAAAAAAGAGTGAACCAGTATAAAAATCTTTTGTGCCTCTTTTATTTTTGGGTCTTTTATTAATCACGTGTTAAATCTGCACTATAAACTGCTTTTTGGTATAAACAATCGATTAAATGAGAAAATAGCTTATTGATTTCCTGGGCAACACCTAAGAATTTGTCTCTCGTAATAAAAACAATCGACTAAATGTGAATTTAACCAATTGATTTTCTGGACAGCATATAAAAACTTATTTTTACATGTTTCTTGATATACAAACCCCTGTATAATTGGTTTAATCATAATTGGATCTGTTTTTACTCTCATTTGTGGTTTTTAATCAATTGATACAAGAAATTAACTCACCGTTTTTTAGTCTTCACTGTTTTAAAACTCGTTACATTTCTGATAAATTTTAACCTACTGTTTTCAAATTGAATCTATTAATTTTTTGGGCTGAAATTTTATAAAAATCTTTGGGTATTTCTTGATCACAAACAGTTTTGGAAGAATCCTTCAAGCAAGATCATTGTTAAATTTTTTGAAATACTATAACCGGAAAATTTTAATTGACTGAATTGTGATTTTAATCAATTATTTTTCATGCCAGTGCAAGTGAGTTTTGTTCAAGTACTGCAAGTTAGATTTCAATCGACTGCATTGTATTTAAACCTATTATTTTTCTATTCACTCACTGCCAAAAAAATTTAATCGATTGTTTTTTCATTATGAGAAGCGAACTTGTTGAATTAGAACATTAAAAATGAGATAATCTCTTTCACACAAGATGTAAAATCTTTTAAAATACTTGTTTTCTTATTGTGGATAGTGGTTCTAGTTGCACTTGTTGTAATGCAAGGTTGGTGAAAAAGATATCCTTCCCTACTAAACAACATCCAAAACCATATAAACTTTAGTGGATCAATAATAATGAAAGTATAGTAGTTAATTAACAAGTTAATATACCTATTTTCATAGGCAAATATTTTGACCATGTTTTATTTGACATTGTTCCTATGGAAACTGTGTATATTATACTTGAATGACCATGGAAATATGATAATAAGATTATACATAATAGTCACACCTAGAGTAACTTTTCAACACAAAGAAAAAAGATAACTCTAACCCCTCTTTCACCTCATCAAGTGAGAGATGGAATAAAATTGAGAGAAAATTGAAAAATAAAGGAGTAAAAATAAGGGAAAAAAAAGAAGAGTTAGAGTTAGTTCCTAGAAAGGAAAATATTAAGAGAATATGTATGCTTCTTAAATCTTCTTTGGGATGACTAGAGGTGGAAGGATACATTTCTTGGTGAGATATTGAAATAACACTAAGTAAGGTTGTAGAAACTAGGTGTTTAGTGATGATGCCATTCTTGGTTCATTTTTTAGGTCTTTTGGGATGACTGTTGACTAAGTTATGTTGCGGATTAGTAGATTAATAGAGGAAGGTTTTAAGATGGTTTTGGCAAAATTAGGATGAAAATTAGTGGCAGAAAACTTAAAAGGACGAAAGGTATTCTTAGGAGAAAGGTAGGTGATGTTTCTTGGTTTTCCTAGACAAACACAGGGGTGTGGTTGACTTGCTTCTTTTGATTTTTGGTGGTTCTTACCAAGCTTAGAAGGTGGAAGAGTGTAAGGGATGGAAGTTTCACAACAAAATAATATGTAAAAAATGGAATGCAAAAAATACAGTGGAAGATAGTGAATATGGAAAAAGTAAATGGAGTATGGGTAAGATAGGGTGGTGATTACTTTACCAAGTGTATTGTTAGAGAAAAATCCAACAACCCTTGTTTTGTTTAAGTATTAATAAATCACAAAGTATAAAATAAGATCAAACTTCACATGTAAGACGAAAGGTTTTTGTTCACAACAAATTATGTAATATGTAAGTGTTTCGTCTATCAAATAATACAACACTGTGTAGTCTCTATTTATGTCTAATAAGCATTGTTGTGCTCAAATGATACACACAATCTTAAGCTAATGCTCTACTTCATGAAAATATCTTTATGCTTATTCTACGTTGGGAGAATATTTGCTTCCTTCGTCTTCCAAGAATATTCATAAAAGCATATGTTACATCAACAATCTCTTGGTGAATGAGCTTAAGCTATTTTGTTTCAATAAATTCTTGACACTTGCTTTGTCAATTATGCAAAAGGCTATCTGCCTTGTACGAATCAACGCTTTACAAAATTTTTAGTAATGACTCTCTGACTAAGGCAGATAAGTTCTACTAGTTATTTAGATGTTGCTTCTAGAGGACAAGAAAATTTAATGCATTCATGGAGCGCATTTAATGCACCCTCTATGTTCAAGCTGCTCATAGGGAAGGAAGACATTCAATATAGTTGAAGTTGGTTAATGGCCATCTATAATGACTCTTTTCTTCTACACCTATCTAAAGTTATCTTTTAAGAATAGCAATGAATTCTATTTGCAAAAGTTCCTAATCGTTGCTAAAATATTTTTATGCCTTAAAACCTTTGTTAGAACATTTTTATGTTCATTAACAAATTAGAAAAGAGAGATTAAACCATGTACATGTTGAAAGATGTTACTTTCTCTAGTGAGCGAACCCTGTGATATTTTTTTATCACATCTTAAGCAAGTCAGTTTTCGTACCAAGAAGTTCCATCCACTTATATCACTTTTCCATCCCAAAAAAATTTTTCAAGTCCATCACATAAATTTGGAACTTCAACAACGATACCACCCCTCACATTTCATCTAATTTCATCTCTGCATGGTTATCAATCCACAATGCCTTCATAGGCTTCGATTTTACAATTGAGGACAACTAAGGGGAAGAAAATGATGACAATATTTGTTGCCTCCTAATACATCTACCAAAAAGACCCACAAAACCCACAAAGACAACGAAGAAGACCATCGTGTGACACTATCTCATAACTAGTTTGTTTCTCATTATATAATAACAATTAGATTATTGTCCAAATTTACTTTTCATGTTCGGTTGTTTTACTTAATATAATACTTTCATGTTGTTTTATTTACTCTAACTTTTTTCACACATCTAAATAAATACACATACAACACATTAATATAAAACCAAATTACACATACACAAACTCAACCTTAACACATATTATCATCAATAAAATAAAATTTTATTATTAATTAATCTCTAAAAGTAACAAATTTTACAAATTTCTACACATATATTAATAAAATTACTTAAATAATTATAAATAATAATTTAATACATATTATAAAATTTATCAAAAAAATTATTACACTTTTAAAAAATTACAAAGTATTATTTCTATCATTTGTTAAATAATTTTAACACAAATTTTAATTTTTATTCATTTTTCAATAAAAACAACTATTTTATTATTTGTTAAATGAATTAAATAATTATTTCTTAAAAAAATTGTTAAATATTTAACAACAAAATCAAATTATATCATGCTTTTTAGTTTTACTTTATTTTGTCTTATATTTTTTTATATTAATTCTTTTAACTAATCAACATTTAAATAAGAGTAAAAAAAACTAATTGATCTGAAGTCCTGAAGTCATACAAACAGTGCACAATTTCAGTATAAAACTTATACAACTGAAGTTGTCACTCCAATGCATAACTTCAATTGTATAAATTTTACATTAAAGTTGTATTATGTATGTACGATTTTAGCTCATCACAAGTTGTTATTTGCACTGACAATTTACTGATAATTAAAATTATGTTCAGGATGTACGAGTTATTATTGATTCCATTTAACATTGACGGTGGTGTTAGAACACAATTTTAATTGAATAATTGTTTTAACCAAAAGTCATAGAATTGAAATACAATTTCTATTGTATGAAGTCCTTATAGTAAAACACGATTTACCAAATATATAATTTTTATAATTTTTCCTGTTATAATAAATAAAAGATAAAATTACAGTAATTTGGTACAAAAGCTTCATATTTGTCTATTTTATATCATGAAATAGAAATGGTTTTGCCTATTTGATAATGGACACCAAAATATTTAGGTTGAAACATGGGGAGTTCCACAAGAACATTCAGAGTATAAGTTGGGGTAATATATCCACTTTCCCACTAAGTACAAGTATAGGTTCACTCCCTTTCTTCATTAGTGGATTAATGATTCCATTCAACATTGATCGTGCTGTTAAAACACGATTTTAGTTGAATAATTTTTTTAACCAAAAGTCATGGAATTGAAACACGATTTCTATTGTATGAAGTCCTTATAGTAAAACATGATTTACCAAATGCATAATTTTTATAATAAATAAAAGATAAAATTACAGTAATTTGGTACAAAAACTTCATATTTATCTATTTTATATTATGAAATAGAAATAGTTTTACCTGGATACCAAAATATTTAGACACCAAAATATTTAGGTTCAAACATGGAGAGTCCCACAAAAACATTAAGAATGTAAGTTGGGATAATATACACTTCCTCTCCTTTTCCATTAGTGGATTAGTGCTTTCAATATGCTTGGCTGCCAAGGCATTTGTTGATTCCCTAGTTATCACGAGGCGCAACATAAGTGGTCCAGTTTAATAGGAGATTACTTGGCTACCATCTAATTTTCCAGGAACCACAATCTAGGAGGTCTAGCTTAATTAGTGTACTTGGACTTTGTTCGAACCACTCTACTTTATTAGTGTATGATAGCAAGTCGTAAATTTGGATACAAACTCATGAATAGGGCAGATCCACTCATGATTAAAATTAATCCGAATCTGTTTCATCAGAGTTTTCCTGAACACTGCCCATAAGATTATACAACCCCAATCCCTAACCAATGACACAAAGTGACTAATATGGTAACATCTATCCTATTGGAGATTTTCTCATATTCTTTCGGAGGGTAAAAATTCATTTAGGTAAAAAAAAAAAAAAAAATCCTCAGATATCATCATATTTAATGCATGACATTTAAATACCAACTACTTTGAATATGCTCCAATTCTACTTTGGATACTTCAATATTAACCACCAATGTAATATGGAATGTCCATGAAACCACACGTAATATGTAGTCATCATTCTAGTCTTTTTGTTGCTATATTACAATATATTTAAGAAAAAAATCAGTACATATATTTTCACTTTCTCCTTTTTTTCCTTTACTGAAGTAGACATTCTCTGGGAAGAAGAAATGGTAAAAAGGAATAAACTATGAAAAAACACAAGTTGGGAAAGAAGAAATGTTAATGATCAGTTTTTTGAATGCTTTAAATTATTTAATGTGGTCCTTAATTTATGTATACAATACGTTAATAGTATATGACACTTAATATGTCATATTAGCATCACTAACAATATTATTAAAGGATCATTTATTTTCAGAATTTATATTTTATATATTCCTATTTATTTTTTGTTATATTTTTTATATACTTTTAAGATCTCGATTGAATTTTCTTTTAAGAGTATAGACTGTCTGATTTACGTAAAAACAAAAATACCTACTTTAAATGATTATGATTTTTAAGGAAATAACAAAAACACCCACGATGCATTATTAACACGTTCCATGTTTTTTTTTTTTCCTTCCCTTCTTAAACGAGAGTCCTTCCAAAGTAACCATGTCGCGATTCAACTGTTTTGGTCTATTGAAATTATTCTTTTAAAAAATATTTATTTTTAGTTTATTGAATATAATTTTAGAAAGGGGATTCTTTCTTAAACGATATCGATTGGATGCTCACTTACGTAACGTGGAAATTATTTAGTGATAATTTTGAAAAAATAATATATAGGTTCTAATATTATTTTGAAGCTTTCTCTTAAAAGGTGATGTCGTTGCAATAAAAATCCAAAGAATGGATACGTTGCAGGTTTGAAAGATTGCAAAAGACATTTACATGGTCATTGATTTTATCAAGGAGGAAATACGTTGAAATATTCTTGTGTTTAAAAAACAAACTTGAATTTTGTTTTCAAGCTTCTATTCTTTTAGGAAGAATTTTTTTTTTTTAATTTGCTTTTGAGGCTGTGAATGATCTGTACATTGTATTGGCAACATGTCCTTAGAATTTAAAACTACAAATTCTTATAAACAAATGTTAGTTCATGCTCAAATATGAGTGTTCTTAGTTTGCCTAATGAATATGGGTGTAAATTTTGTTTCAATTGATAATGTGGTATTAGTAGATACTCTAATTGCTCCCCATTTGACTACGAAAAATAGGACATACGATTATTTTGCTAGCATATTGGTGCATATAGTTTTAAATGAAAAATATTATAGATTAATAAAGGAGGGTTTGTGTATTTTTTGAAGAGCCGATATAGGAGCACCGAGTATGATGTCACTACGTCGAAATAATGAAAACACGTGTAGATATCTCAATTTCTTAGATACAAATTCATTCAGTCAATTAGTTTTTAAGGATAATTGTTTAGTCATTTTACTAATCATAATTATTTTGGGATCATGATTGGTACTTAGGTTTAGGTTAATTCTCCATGTATAGACAACAGTCAAATTCAAGTAATATAAGCATGTGTTTGTTATAAAGTAAAAGGTAATAATTATTTTGAAAAATTATTAAACATTATTTCTTTCAATTCACTTAAGTGTCAAAGTATAATATCAGGTATTTAAACAAATCAGATCGACGGAAAAAATTAAAATAGACAGAAAGAAGGAAAAGATGAGAGTTGTGATGATCAAGTAGGTAAATTTGGTCTTATAAGAATATTTTAACGCCCGTTGTAGGATCAAAGGAGTATGATATCATATGTCAATTGTATGACATTATCAAAGCCACATTCTATCCAATAACATCATCTTACATACTTTTTACCCAAATTTGAATAACATCATTTTGAGAGCCGAATGACATCATTTTACATATTTATCAACAAAACCGCATGACGTCATTTTGGAGACAAATGACGTCATCCTACAAACTTCTCGACGAAACTACTATACAAAATTAGTTTTATACTAATTTTAAACCTTCAATGTTTTTTTATTTCAATTTGAACAAAATTGTTTTTCGTTTTAATTTTAATCAAAGTTAATCTAATAAAATAACATGAATAAAAGCTTATTTGGATCTATTTAGATTTTATTGCATATATTCCTCATACTTAGAGACACATCAATATTACTGTAACATGTACATATATTATCAAATACAAATATGTATTTAGAGTTTTTGTTATCATCAAAATTGAGTTAGATGATTAAATCATCTTAAGGGATTTATAGACCATCTAATGATTCAACAATTTAATAGTTTGTTTGATAGTAAAAATAATCTCTCGTTCTTAATCAACTACTTGATTTTAACTATGCAAACTATTGTTACAAGTTATAAGTTGAGTATTATTTAAAGCATAACCACTCCTTGCTAAAACTCAAGTATTATTTGAACTCGCAACCACTTTTAACTAAAAAAATCTGAGTATTATTTGGAACATAACTAATCTTGACTAAAAATCGAGTGTTGTTTCCTCAACTACTCCTGGCTAACCCATTGAGTATGGTTTGGACCACAACCACTGTTGGCTAAATCAGAATATTCTTTGGACAACAACCATTCATGACTAAGACACAGAGTATTTTTTTGGAAAACAACTATCCTTGGCTAAATGAACTAGGTTTGTATAAGAATGTGATCACAAAGATCACACGAGTTTTCACACTCGAGAGTTTTAGCGTCTTACAACATACACAAATATGTGAACTTTCTTTTAGTTTGTTATATAAACACAATAGTGTTCTCTGCAAAGCTTTTAAGGTCACAAAAAGATTTTGATAACGTCTTGACACTTAACAATTGTTCACTTCTTTATCTTCTTTTTCAAAGGATAGTTTTATATAGAGTTTGGAAGATAGAATCATTGCAAGTCTCTTTTTTGACTTTTGAGAGCTTTTGAACTCAAATAGTTTTATCTTCCTTCGTTTGACGAGTATGGATGTATAGGTGCATTAAAAGCGCTCCATGCAACATTAGATGTTAATCTTCTCTTCAAGCAACGTCTCGATAGTTGACAATACTTATCAACATTATGTCTAAGAGCTTTTTAAAATAAAGTAAAAACAATTATCATACAAGGCAAATGATTGAACTATAGTTTACATAAGATTTTTTTAGGATGGTTGTTGAAATAAAATAATTTTAGTTCATATGCCATGCAATCTTAATGTAGAGTAGTGCTTTGCAAATCATCTAAACATTCCCTACAACACAGAAATAAACTTCAAGAATATTTTCATTAAATGCAACATAAGATTAGAGATTGTATGCATGCATTTATCGTTTATTAAAAATTTTACTTATTAGATAAAGTGAAAACTACAACATGTGGTATTATTTATCGAACAAAGCAATTACATGCTACAAGATATGCTATTTTTCACAATTTCTCGTCTTTTAAACGAAGCCTGTAATTGACAGTACTTAATAAAAAGTAGAGGGCTCATGAACTTTTCTTTTAACACATTTTTTAAGTTGTGAGTGTTATCTCAATTATTATTAGTTCTATTATGTGTGTAGATCTAAATACAATACCAAAAGTTATATTATTCGTATAAAGTTAATTTTTGTCTTGTTAAAAAACCTAATGAACACAAATTAGATCAATTATTATCGTATTAATTCTTCACATTTTTTTAACATTAGAAGAAAAACAGCCTTCTATATCGGTTCTGAAAGACATTTTATGTTGGTTCTGGAACTGACATAGATAAAGGCGACGTAGAAATTATTAGACATGTAACGTCGGTTATGAAACTGACGTAATATGTACATCACTACGTTTGTCGAAAATAGAAACCGACGTCATATAACCAACTAAAACAACTGAATTCCCAACATAAGAGATGGATACTTCGTCGGTTGTAAGTTTCAACGGACGTAAAAAGTTCTTTATTACGTCGGTTGTAACTTACAACTCACTTAAAATTTCAATTTAAAAAAAAATACAGAATTTTCCAAAAATTTTTGATAAATTTCTAATCCATATAATGAAATATTACAAAAATTTTTAGAATTTTTGACAAATATATATATATATAT
>Ga0123340_1005960_pt1 | contig 11618 bp, 6 predicted proteins | sample SirMexnodulemix_FD_89961 | JGI IMG/M metagenome (GOLD analysis project Ga0123340, IMG submission 89961) | Root nodule microbial communities of legume samples collected from Mexico - Siratro Mexico nodule mix | ecosystem: Host-associated > Plants > Roots > Nodule | place: Mexico: Nepantla... | reverse complement strand
TTTGTTTAATATATATATATATATATATTGTTAATTTGTTTAATGGGATGACAAACTTATAATCCCTCATATATTAATTTATTTATTAATGATGGCCCAAACCTCTCATTAGGTTAATTTTTTTATAATTTCATTCAAATATTTGTACACTTAATAATCACGTATCAAATAATGATAATGATATAATAGTAATAATATATTTAATTGTCACATACTTATATAGATAAGATTATCTCACTGGGATAATATTAATTAATAATCAAAATATAGATCATTAAACTAAATCACAAGTTAAACAGTTTGAAAATTCTTAAGTTACAAATAAGATGTATCAGATATACTTATCTAAATAAATAAATCATACTTTTACTAATTTAAATAACGGTTAATTTTCTATTTTGGTATAAACATTTTAAAAGATTTTCAAAATGTGTAATTTTACTTTTACATAAATAGATAAGTCCTATTAGATGATCATCATAACTTTACTGTGAAGAAATTGTGTCACTTAAGGCTTTGTTTAGTTAGGAGAGTGGATTTGAGAGAATGAATTTGAAGGAATTTGAGTGGATTGTGTGTGTTTGGATTAATGGATAGATGGTAAAGTTTGAAGAAATTTGAGGGGAATGATTATGAAAATTTGGAAATAATTTGATAGATATTATAGATTTGTTTTAATTTTTTTAATTGATATATTTCTGAAATTACTAATTGATCCATGTGCACATGGCAAACCCTTAACCCACTTAAAGGGGTATTTTGTAATTTTCAAAGTCATGACCTACTTTCCTAATTTCTACCTCATTTACTAGGACTATTTCCAAATTTCTATTTATATCTTTTCAAATCTCTTCATATGATCGAATCCCATCATGCAAATTCCTCCTAACTCATCCTCTCAAATTAGGTTAATCAAACAGAATGTATCCACCGCAATTCATTCTTTTTTTAAATTTATCCAAATTGGTTCAACTAAACAGACACTTAGACACGATTTTAGTTTGTTAAAGTTAAAGTAGTTGAAGTCATGTATGACAGACAAAGACAATTTTAATAGAAAATGATATTATCCTGAAATCATATTAAGGTGTCACATGTTTTGTTTGGAAAAAAATTTGGAAAAAAATTTGTGTATTTTAGTATTCAAATATTTGAACTCACTTCTCACTTTTCCGTTTCTATTAAGAAATAAATGAATTTAATCCTCATGAAATTATTTTGTAACGTGAGCATGATCTTCTTTTATATAATATAAATTAGTTTTATTTCTAATTATATAAAATCTTCAACATACTCTCGTATGTATATTTTTATATATGGACTTAGATATTCATAAATAGTTGAATAACGATTTAGACAACCTAAAAAAACTCTCATATTATATTATAAAATGAGTTTAACTACAACTCATCTTTACAAAATAGATTGGAAGACAATAATAGTTCTCACTGAAATTTGCATCATTTCATAATTACTCATATGATTAAATATTTTATATATTATTTTAAACTGAAAAATAAATGTCTTAATTATGACTAAACAATCTATTCAAACTTGTTTTTAAGCAACTTGGTAATAAAACGAACCAAAATCGAACAAGTTGACATGCTTTTTTACAGTAAATTCTTTAACACGGTTACTGTACCAAACCTACAATATTCTCCTACTTTATTCCTAATTTCAACTCTTCCTTTCTCTCAACAAACAGACCTAATTGCAAGTGATTTGGAGTCAGATGCAGTGATGTATGATTCAAGTAAAACTAGATTTGAATAATTCAAATAAAATCTCATCTTTAGATCTTATGAAAATATATGATAAAATAAACTCTTACTAGACACATTCAATTTTCAGCAAAAGATTAGCGACTAACAAAATTAATATATACTCTTAATATAATTAAAAAGGGGAAATAAATCCAATGATGGATGAACAACGTTCCCTTAGTCAAATTTCAGTTTCTGATGCTTTGAGGTTTGTACTCTTCCTTTAATATCTTTTCAATGACCTTTTCAGCTCAAGGCTTAAATTAAAGACAACAAAACCTTTCATTTGTGTATAATTATCAAACTCTTTTATTATTAATTAATACTATTATTATATAACAAATAGTAGGGTGACATATGTTTCCATATTTATTTCTAAATATATAATAGATATGGATGAATATGAATTTGGTAAGTACACCCAAAACACATGTTGGGTGAATGCATGGTGAACAAACTAGTAATCACATATAACTCTTCCCTCCATTGCACTCAGATAGCCACAAGTCCATATGCTTTGAAATCTGTAGCCTGACTTTGCGAACTGCATCTGGGGAGGAGCAGTTGTTCTCATTACCTGAAAAATATAAAGAATGCTTATCATCATGCAATTGAGCCAGGTATGACAATAATTGGAGTAGAAATGTCATACATACCTTCAACGGCCAAAGGAAACAGAGGACATCCTCGTAAATCAGTGCAATGAGCACAATTAGAACATGTGACAGTATAGGAAGGCACTGAAAGGAGTAATAACAATTAGGTAGCCATTGCAAAATGAAGACAGAAGATTATATATATATATATCATGATTGTATCAGATGATGATTCAACACTCTTCTTCCCATCTCCTTCATCTGTCTGTATTAGGCAAACAAATCTAAGAGTACTACCAGATCCTGTTTGAATCATACATAACCTATGATCGTGCTGCTAACATTCAAGCAAATAACTCCACCTGGGATTCTTGAGAAAAATACACACCAAAATAGGCAGAATAAAGAATGTTATTGACTAAATTCATTAAAAAACATATGGTAACTCACGATCAATAGATGAGGTTTGTTTGGATGCATGACGCCAAGGATCCTGTGAGCCATTTGAAAATATTATCTTCGAACCTGTTTATGTACACACCACACAGAAAGATGAGATCATGTCAAATTCAAGATGCTTGGTATAATAGTATATTAAGAGTAAAAGCATAAAAGAATGTAAAATATGAAGCATCCACACAGAAGGATGAGATCATATCAAATTCAGGATGCTTTGTATAATTCAGAGTAAAAGCATAAAAGAATGTAAAGTTTGATACCATAATGAAGTTTTATGATGAAGAATACATGCTTAATAAACTAACTTATAACGGTATGTACATGGTTCAGATTGAAATATGTAAACATAAAAGAGAATTTTTTATTTTTCAGAATTAGTTTGTAGTTTGTGTTTCAGGAAAACAATCGTGACAGTCTGGAGATATATGATAAAATAAAAGAAAAACTGGTACCATGAGGGTCATATAAGCATATTCTTTATAAATTTTTGGGTGTATTATTTCAATGAAGGGAAAAAAGAGAATACAAATTCATGCATAAGCAAGTTTCTAGACCAGCAATATTTGTGCCACCGTAGTATAAATTAGTTGCATTCACATCAGGGAAGACGCCCTCTCCAAAGACGTTTTTGCAAAGGTCCAAGTGGTATCTGTAATGTAAGAGAAAAGAGCCAATAACCACAATGTTAAAGAGTAGTGTAATAATGATATGTTAAATAAGAGCAAAGAATCCTGTCATTAGAGGAGTATAGAGAGTGAACAGTGAGGATAAAGAACTTGCTTTGTGTCAATTTTTGAGGAGCGAATACTATCATTAGATGGAGCCACCTGAAAGTTTGCAACTTCAGTGCAAACTTGAAACCACCATAATCGAGTAGAACTGTCTTCATTGATAGAAGTTTTTTTTAAGTACTCCTGGTCATAAATCTGTACATTAAAACCAAAGGTTCCAAAGAAGAACTCTTTGACATACTTGGCATAAGCATCCTGCATATTGAATTATATAGTTTCCATCAGATGTATTAGACTAAAAATACACAACTAACCCCAGAGGGAGACAGAGGAAGTGGATTTCATATTGACAAATGAAGAAGGATCTAAATGAAAAAATACCACCAAGTCCTCTCCAGCCTTCTTTGTTTTAACCATAGGATTGCATAATTTATCAGGAGTTCCAATTTGAATCTGTAAAATTCAAAAATACGGAAAAACGAAGACAGCATAATGAATTTGAATACAAGAGATGGAAATGAACAAGAGTAACAGCTAAAGTCATAGAGCTTACTGCTAAAGCAGCAGCATCAGCCACTAAATACATAAAGTCTCCATCTCTTTCAAGCTTCAAAACAGGGAGAAGGCCAAAATGAAACATGAAAATCATACTATATAGTCTACTGGGCAACATGATTCATGTTTTTTGGCAAAAAAAGTAACAAAGGAACAGATCATACATCATCTGCATTAAAAGACGCCTTCAGTTCTTCTCCATTGGTTGCAAGTTTGTGCTCAATGAGTTGAGTAGTTTCTTGTAATACTGCTTTACATTCAGCACCTGCTGACGTACCAACCTGCATGTTAAAGATACAACTAATTCAACTCAAAATTTGACTGAAATAAAATAAAAGGGAACTTCAAATTATTTATAGCATCTAGAGAAAAAATACATGAAATAAAAATCACTATCTTGACCTGTTGATCATATTCTGTGTAGTTATAAACAGAAAGAACAACTGCAGAACTTGCCAGACTTCCACAAGTTAAATGGGGAAACTTGAGACGGAACCATGCACTGAGTGCTCCAGCATATGAGCCACCAAAAACGAACCAGGGGTTTTCAATTTTTGTTCCACTGCGCTTTGCATTTAAGGAATTCTACGTGAAAATGACAGCAAGAAATCAAATAAAACGAGCAGCAATCTAATAAACCATATAGTGGATTAAACTGAAGTGAAAAAACAAACAAAAGATGGAAGTATATTAAACTGACAGACAGATACAAAAAAGTATTGAAGAAATATTAACACAAAGAAATTGCTTGATGAATTGCCAGATGTGCATTAATCAAACAAGCATGCTGGAAACTATAGAACTTGAAACTACTGCATGCATGTGTGACTATTGTACATTTAACTTGCATTACCTATGTTCCTGTAGTGATCTAAACAACTTCAAACTTGCCTGATAATACTGACGAAAAACAGCCAAATCAAAAAGTGCCTGCTTGGATGAAAGATATTTCAAATTTTCTGTCTCCAAAGAATAAAATGGGGAACTCTTTCCATAGTAGCGATGTTCAACAGAAACTATAGCTGCTCCAAACTTCTTTGCCAGTACCTATAGATAAAATAAAATAAGGATGAATATTTGTTTATAATATTATCTGTTCCTGGCAAAAGCCACACAAATTTACTAGTAACGCACTTTGCCAGTACCCCCGTAGTGTTGATTTAATAAGTCTCAATTTCATAATTTTTACAAAGTTTTTAACCAATTAGAGTAAATGTTATTATTATTATTTTCTTTATTTATTTTCATTATTCATATTATTTTATTGAATTATTATAAATAGAGTGAAGGCTTGAAAAAATACCTCAAATCTCCCATAATAAAATAAGGACACATTTCCGCATTTTTCTCGGTTATTGTGCTGCAATTAAAATTTGGGAATCCCACACCATTAGTAAACTAATCATTTCCCTATTTTTTTTGCTTCCTCCGTCTTTGTTATTTATTTACTAAATTCCCTGTTAAATTGTGTATCTACCTCCTCATAAGAAATAAATGCCCGGAAATATCTAATATTTTTTTTTTTTCGTTTCTTTATATTAGTTTTAATTTTGAATATAGATTGTTTTCTATTTATTTTTTAAAATTTTAAGAACATATATTTATTATAATAGATAGATAAAGAAATGAATAAAACACAATTAACACTATATAATTATTTTATTAAAATTAGAAAATATTTTTATTTTTTAAAATTTAAAAGACGAATAAAAAAGGAAACAACCAAAACAGAGAGAAAAATAAGTACAATACAAAATTATATAACTATGATATTAAAATTTAAAAAAGTTATTACTCTTAGATTTTTTTTTTCTATTCTTGTAAAACAATATTAAAAATCATATAAAAAATAAAGTTGCTAGAGAGTAGGGTATAGTGACTACATAGTACATAATGGTATTGCGGGATGAATGCAAGCAATAGAAAGGTGGACCAATATTAGCAACTTACACCAACATAGTCATTGTCTATCCCAGTCAATTCACTTTCACCACCGATTACCAAGAAAATTGGTCCATCAGGAATCTCAAAATACTCTACAAACTCATAGTATCGTTGCCGAAATTCAGGGTGATCCTGCAGAATTAGCCAAAAGAACAAAGAAATTGGAAGAATAAACCACTCCACATTTCTCCTTGGAAAAAAGTTAGCTTGCTAAGTTAAACTCCAAAGTAACGTAAAGGGTTAGCACGTAAGCTAAGAAATTCCATTCTACTTTACATTTGCAGAGAAATAGAGAGAGAGAGAGAGAGAGAGAGAGAGAGAGAGTGATACACGGGGAGAGAAGTGATCGAGGGTTTGGTGAAACCAGAGCTCCTGAGTGGTGAGAAAACTTCCCTGGGACAGCTTACTGAACAGCGTACGAGGAGGAACAAGTCCGTAACTGAAAGCAGGAAAAGAAACAAACAGCAACAACGTTAACGCTGTTGTCATCACCCAACTCATTGCTACTTTGGTTTTTTCCCTGTGAAAATAGAATACTGTTTTAGAAGACGATGATATTTAAGTGTGTGGGGGGGTACTACTGCACAATACAAAAGAATAAATGTGAATAAATGAAAATGCAATTTCTTGTTGGATTTGTGTTTTACATGAAGACTCCTTATACGTGTGGTCATAAATGGAGTGCAAAATGTTCATTTTTCCACTAAGATTATCAAGGAGGATGAAAAAAAATGGGGAGAAGGGTGTTTGTTTTTTTTAGTTCCAAAGGAAGTGGAAGGGGAGCTGATTTTAGAAAAAAAAATTCTTTTGTACAAGAGAATATTTAATATTCTTTTACTAGAATTTCTAATCACAATAACTATAATAAAAAAGGTAAATAAGTTTTTTTAACTTTTATGTATGGATCCAAGATGTAGGACTTGTTATGTATATCTCTTGGAGAGTCTCATACTTCTCATCTTCGCGACATTTATGATATGTTAAATGATAAAAAGCTTCACTAGCTATACATTAAGCAAATGTGTTATGGATTATTATGTCTTCTTAAATTTGAAGTAATATCTTATATTATTTGAAGGGATATCGTTAAAAGGTTATATGATTACTTTTGGTATCTAGATTTAGATCATAAAGGCTAACAACAAAGTTATGAGAGAAAAGGATGAAATGGAAGCTAGAGAGGAGCCGGACGTGGTATTTAGAAGAAGAGAAACGAAGGCTATTTAAATAAGGATGAGGCCGAAGAAGATAGATTATTTTAATCCAAATGACCCAAACGTATAGGAATTTTCTTCTTGATGTTGAACCTAAAGGATTTTTTCTTCCTACACCCCATAATTACTACTATACCTCTCACATATTTCAATGGTAACTTTCGGATTACCTATTTTGAAAATCTTCTAGAACAAGTTTTCTAGAAATCTTTCCGAACAACATTTCTATAAACCATGCAGAAAAAAGGTTCTCTAACAATGCTTTTCAGAACAAGGACAGTGAAAGTATCTCGCTATATCAACTTTGCTTTGAGTCATCATATACTTTTAGTTTTTAGTTCAAAGTGTTCAAAATTGAATTATGGTAAAAACAGGGTGACAAACATTGTTGTCTTCCATTTTTATTTTTAATATACATATTATATATATATATATTAATAAAAAAAGAGAAAGAGTTAAATTTAATATATTATTTATAGTACACACATTTCCGTAAAATTGTTATTCTTAGTATTTCTATTCCATTTGTAATAGAGAAATATAATATATCTAATTATTATTAATTAATTTTAGAAGTTAATTTAAAATTAAACAAAAGTTATAAATTAAGAATAATTCTTCCTGTAGCAAATAAATCCTTTCCCTTATACTATATCTCTTGTGAATTAAAAAATCTCCTTGACTTAAGTCTCGTTAAATACACCTCAGCTTACTTTATTATTAGAAAAGAAAGAAGGAAAATGGAAATCTTCCATAACCTGAGGAAAGTATTTTTTACAATTTATTAAAATTTATCGTAAATATAAGAATGTAATGATATATGAGATTCTTATACAAGATCTCTATAATTTATTGATGGGGGCGTGGAATGAAGTAATTAAAATAAGAAATATTTCCACAATCGGGTAAAGGAGGGATATTCGTATTTCTTTTTTCACAACCTTCTTCTTTCTTATCTAATTAAATTTACAATTGTAGAAAATGATTTAATAAAACATTTTTTTTTTTATAACACGAATGAAGAACTACCCCTCCTTTTACCATTAAACAAATTTTTTGCTCACATTATTTGGGGCAATTGAATTTTTTTTTATATTAACCATTCTCGAGCAGCAAAGTTTTGTGTTCTTACTCTTCGTATTAATTTGTCTAAATTTTCGTGTGCATCTTTATCATTTTTTTTATATTGATATATTTAGTTTCAAATTACGTTTGACCATTAATAGATTTTTTAATGCAAAATTTAATCCTTATGAAAATTTAATTATATAATTGATCAGTCTATCTCTTCAAATTTTGATTCAGTATCAATACATAATCCAATTATTAATCGATATTTTCACTAATAATATCTCATACTAATATTTATCTAATTATAATCGTAGATCTTCAATTTTTTATAAGATCTAGTTGTATAAGTAATAACATATTAAAGTGTACTAAAATTACTTAATTTTGAAAGACGGTAAGATCAAATACATAATTAGATTTGTACAAAATAATTTCTTGTCTCATTTTATTGTAATAATCAATTTATATACAATAAATACAAGAGTATAATTAAGCTATAATCAAGCAAACTAATCAGACTATAATCTGATAACCTAATTAAATTATAATTAGGGAAACTAATTAGGCTAACAAAAACATACATTTAATGATAATTATCTGTACAATTTTACTCATATATGTATCATATATATGCTAACACACCCCGCAATCGAAGCGGGAGGTCGCCGAATGCTTATATTGTCCCGAAAATCCTCAAATAACACCAACGAAAGATCTTTGGTAAATATATCTATAATCTGATAACGTGATGGGACACGTAACACTTGAACCTGGCCACAAGCCACCTTTTCTCGTACAAATGTATATTCATCTTAATATGCTTAGTGTGTTATTGCTGAATAGGATTACCAGCAAGATATATAACACTAACATTATGGCAATACACCAATGTAGCCTTCTGAATAGGACAACGAAGCTCCAATAACAAGTTTCGCAAACATGACTCAAAAACCACATTGGCAACCCCTCGGTATTCTGCCTCTACACTTGAGCGGGATAAAGTAGTTTGACATTTAACGGACTAAGAGATCAAGTTATCACCCAGAAAAACACAATAACCCGACGTTGAACGTCATGTATTGAGACACCCACCCCAATCAACATCAATATATGAAATAAGAGTGGATGTGGAAGATGAAAAAAGGTGAAGACCAAAATCCATAGTACCATGTATGTTGCGCAAAATGTGCTTAAGAGCATGCATGTGCTCCACTCGTGGGTCATGCATGAATAAGTATACCTGTTGTACAACATAAGTAATATCGGGTCTCATGAATGTAAGCTATTGAAGTGTCCTTAGAAGTCTCCTATACAAAGATGGATCCTCAATCGGTTTGCTCGTAGTAGCACCAAGCTTCAGTTTTGTATCAACCGGAGTAGGAGATAGCTTACACGATGACATGCCGACACGATCAACGATCTCAGCAGCATATTGCTTTTGAGATAAAAATAAATCACCTTTATGACGAATTTTAATCTTAAATTTATTTCAAAATTACATTATTTTAAATTTCATAGAAAAGAAAGGAAAAATTGTTAGAAGTTTTAATAATGTCTAGTAATATTGATCATACATAGTGGATAATAGATTCAAGGTTTTCGTTCTACATAACTCTTATTTGTTTATGATTTTACTATGATTTTAGGATTTTATATAAGTTTTCAATTAAGAAAATAAATATTGCAAGATAACTATTATTTAAACCCTAAAGTTCAAGTTGCATGATAGAATTGAAAAATGGCTTGAGGAAGTTAGTTATGCACCTAACTTCAAAGGTGAGAAGGGAATTTTGAAAGTAATGAGGGGATCCATATTTGCCATGAAAGGTATGAGAAAGAACGACCTATATGTTTTAGAAGGTGCATTGATTTCTAGTTCAATATTAATTATTGAGTAGACCATCATGTACAAAACGAACTTATCACACATAAAGTTGGGTCATGTAAGTCATAAAGACCAAAGTTGATGGATTAAAATTTTGTGAACACCACTATAAAAAAACATTTTAGGTCAAATTTAGTGTTAGACAACAAAGAAAGAAGATTACTCTTTATTATGCTCATATTTATCTATGGGGACTGTTTGTCACTCTTAGACATTAGTGTGATATTTTCCAATCGATAGTAGATGATTATTCAAAAAAGTTATGGATATATCTTTAGAAGACAAAAGATGAACCATTTGAGAACTTCAAAAGTTGGAATTGTCTAGTGGAAGCCAAACTAGTCTGATGGTGTGGAGGGTCAAAATGGATAATAATCTTGAATTATATTTAAAATTGTTCAATATTTTATGTAAGAAGAATGGCATAGCAAGACATCAAACATAGTTAGGATTCCTCAACATAATGATTTAGTAAAGAGGTTTAATAAGATCATTATGGAAAAAACAAGATGTATATTGTTGATTGTTGGAGTTTCAAAGGTGTTTTAGAATGAAGCTACTACTATTGATGGCTACCTGATCAACAAATATCCCTCAACTACGTAGAATTTTTTGTTCAGTGTCCTATACTCACATTAGGCAAGGTAAGTTAGAAGCACGTGTTGCAAAATGCATGATTCTAAGATGTCCATAAGAAGTAAAGTCACATAGATTGTGGTGTCTTGAGGCATAATTTAACGCATATCATTAGTGTAGGTGTTGTCTTTAATAAAGCTAATTCTATAAGCAAAAGGTTTCAGAATGTCCTCTTAAGAGTAGTTGCAAGGATGAGAAGAATAACATTGAGGTAAAAACAGGTAAACTATCTAACTTTCTACAAACTAATGATATAAACAATCAAGTAAAAGAAGGGTTCAACTGATGAAACTGAAGAATAGTGAGTTTATGATTGTTACAATATTATTAGTAGAAGAGCAAAGAGAATGGTCAAATATACATTGAAAAACATTTTCAATATGTTTTATTTTCAGTTTTTAATTCATTTCCTTTTAAAAGTAATAAATTGTGTTCAATACATATAATTACTTTAATTTTATATTTTTAGCTCATATGACATTGCTTACTAATTTTGTCATAAATTTTTTTATAAATATTATTTTTAGTTGATATCAATTACATTGGATTCTACATTTACGTGGTTTCAAGATGAGCATATGGTTCACTATATTTGGAGTTTTATGCTATTTTCTATTACTCTTGTTAAGTTGAGGCCAAATTTATTGAATTTTTATATACAAACATATGTAGATTCAATTTTTCTTGTTTTAGTTTAGACTTTTGTAATTACACTTATAGAACTAATTATAACTCACATTTAGAGTCATGTTTACTTCATA
>Ga0123340_1005956_pt1 | contig 11621 bp, 13 predicted proteins | sample SirMexnodulemix_FD_89961 | JGI IMG/M metagenome (GOLD analysis project Ga0123340, IMG submission 89961) | Root nodule microbial communities of legume samples collected from Mexico - Siratro Mexico nodule mix | ecosystem: Host-associated > Plants > Roots > Nodule | place: Mexico: Nepantla... | reverse complement strand
TCATGTAATATATAAAATTAGAGAATATTATAGGTAATATATAAAATTAGAGAATATTATAGGTAATATATAAAATTAGAGAATATTATAGGTAAAAGAGCTTCACAAATATACATTGGAGTTTGTTTTTTTTTTTAATATTTTTATTATATATATATATATATATTTAAAGTTTCTTATAAATATGAATAATATTTTATAATATGTTAATATTAAAATATAAATTATATATCTTGTATATGTACATGGTACAGTGTATATAATGTAACTCAGAAGTCTCAGACTTTCTCTTTAACAAAACCTCTTCAAATGTTATGTTAACTTTAGTCTTTTTAATAAGTTTTTATAAGAATAGAGTTTAATTGTTAAAAAGGTTTCTTTAGTTTGAGAATATGAATTCTTTACATAGTAATAATATATTATATAAATAAAAGTATTGATATAAATAACATGTTTTATGATAAAAATAATATAGTTTTTAAATTTTAAAAAAGTTGGACATATTAATTCAAGATTAACCTCACATAAAAAGTTAAATCAATTTTCATTGATTTTGTGGGTTAAATACTATTAAAAAAACTAATGTTCAATTCTTTTATCAAATAACATATTACTTTTATATAAAAAAAAATCATTTAAAATATTTATGTGAAAGAAAATGTGTCCTTTGCATGGACCCAGTGCTATGTTATCTTATCCAAAGAAGCATCAAGATGAATGGATGATGGATTTCCCTCAAAGGTGACCCTTTTTGCAACCTTCCCTTACAAGACACAAACCTCAAAGTTTGCCTAAAACCTTATCAAACTAACTAGTTTTGCTGTCTGTCTCTTTCTCTCCAATTTTCTGTCACATGAAATTTGTTCTCTGAAATTGTTGTAGGCATCATTTCAATGGCAGCCATTATCCCCTGCCACTACTGTGTTTCCCTTAGTCCCAAATGGTTCAATTCCAACAGCACACACTCTAGGCGTTTATCGTACCCACTTCGAGGACTCCGAGGTTTCAATGCTCGTTGCTCTAACCGACCATCCCATCATTCCGAAGTTCAGAACAACCATGTAAGTCTCTTAAATATTTGATCTTGTGATTGTAGATGCTGTTTGGTTATCATGAATGGTGATTATGCTCATCTAGGGTGGAGATGTGGTAGGTACCCAATCAGCATTTTACTTTTCTTGTTCATCTCATGTTTGAATACAATCAATTTGTTAAAAAAAAGGTAAATTGTAGAAGTGAATTTCACAAGGGAAAAAGAGTGTAAGTTCTATACATTCCAGTGTGGAAGATATGCCTCTAATAAGGCACTGAGAGTGGGCTAATTGTAAGCAGTTGGAGAGGTTTAAATTTCTCTGTTGCCATTATAACTGAGAAAGTGGATATTTGGGATTTGCATTTGCCCCAAATGCAGTTTGGTTACTGGAGTCGAGTGTTTCAGCCTAGAGATAAGCATTGTAAGAAAAATAATAGTGTTTTTTCTACTAATTAATTAATGTGCCCAACTCTTCAATCTACAGTGGTAATTGTGAAAACTGAATATCTGGGAATATATGTTTTGATAAATTTCTATGTTGTTGTCTGTGTGAACTTCTTTTGCTTTTCTGTTCTTTTCAATTTAGATAGAAAGAGTTTATGTGCTTTATTTGTTTTCTCTAGACCTTGAGTTCTTATGTTTACAATGTAACTTTAGATTGCTGCAATGTGTCATTGCAGCCCCAAAGCTTATTGTGTTCTCTGTTGGTGCAGAATGGGAAGCTATTTTCCTTCAAGAATTGTGCTATATCTATAGCACTGGCGGTTGGGTTAATAACCGGAGTTCCTACATTGGGGTGGCCCACCAATGCTCAAGCAGCTAACCCTGTGTTGTCTGATCTGGCTGTTCTGATATCTGGACCACCAATTAAGGACCCTGGGGCATTGTTGAGATATGCTCTTCCTATTGACAATAAGGCCATTAGAGAAGTACAAAAGCCACTTGAAGATATCACAGACAGTCTCAAGATTGCTGGAGTCAAGGCTCTTGACTCTGTAGAAAGAGTAAGACATAACACTTAAAGATTCTTATTCTTCAATCTGTAGATGTTTATTGTGTATGCAGCTTGTGCTTGGGATTTTGTGTTTCATTTCCCTTAGGGATAGAAGCTGATTTACTTTACATGGAATGTAGAATGTGAGACAGGCATCTCGAGCTCTCAAGCAAGGGAAAACTTTAATTGTATCTGGTTTAGCTGAGTCGAAGAAAGAACATGGAGTTGAACTGCTTGGTAAGCTGGAAGCTGGTATAGATGAGCTTGAACTGATAATACAAGATAGGAATCGAGATGCAGTTGCACCAAAACAGAAAGAGCTTCTTCAATATGTTGGAGGGTAAGCATCTCAATAACGAAATCACTTACGTAAACCACACAAAGACCTTTATCCTTCCATACACGTTCTCAATAAGAACAGGATATTCTTTTCTTCTTCCTTGGAAGAAATGAAAGACGAATTCGTGGATTCCTTAAATGTTTTCACTCTGTCATGATGTATTTCTCTTAAGTGTCTATTCTATCTGCTAGTCATTAAGAATCTGAGACTCTGCTATTATTAGGATTACAGAAAAATGCATAGACGTGCAATGACAATATAGAGCACTTCATTTTCCTTAATCTGACCATAAGAACTGAAAGAATTAAGAGTTAGTTGCTTCAATGATACAAGTAGGCTTTTTTACCTTAAACCTATGGGGCAAAGCAATTTAACCTTGCCACACATCAATGTCATAAGAGAGCCGCATTATTGGTTCAACCAGTAGATCACCACTTGTCCTGGTTTTGTATATCCTAACTGTGCCTAAAATCCAAAGGTCTGACTAAGTACTGTACTGCAAAGTGTCCTGTTTAGTTAGTCAGGTATCCATTGAAAAGCATTCATTTGGACAACCTGATATTGCATGCTAGATTTGCAACCATTTTAGCATGATCCCTCCAGATTGATTTGGTTGTAAAATCTGCTATGTTTGATCTGTTTTGAGTGGGCAGAATCCAAACTGTCCAACTAATGAACAGGCTTTCCTAGGAAACTGGTAACCTGGTTCTATCAGATGTTGGCAAAAATTGAATCCTCCTCATAACAGTGGGAAATTGAGAAGGACTTAGAAAATTAACCTTCTTGAGAAAGACTTTTCTCATATAGAACCTTTCATTGACTGCAGCTGAGATGTTCCTGGGGCATTGCATTTCTGCAGTGTTGAAGAAGACATGGTTGATGGCTTCCCATATGAAGTGCCCGAGGAATACCAAAATATGCCTTTATTGAAGGGGAGAGCAGCAGTGGATATGAAGGTCAAGATTAAAGACAATCCAAATCTTGAAGAATGTGTTTTCCACATTGTTCTTGATGGTTACAATGCCCCTGTAACTTCTGGGAATTTCGTTGACTTGGTTCAAAGGCACTTCTATGACGGCATGGAAATCCAGAGAGGTAATAAATACGATTTTTATTGGACATGCGTTTTTGCTTTTGATTTCCCTTTTGGCTATAGCGTTTGGTAAATAATGTTTTAAGCCTTCTCTATCTATGTTTTAGAAATAAATAGTAGGTACACCAGTTTCTCTCATTGCACAACAGGAAATGGGAAGGAAGAATGTATACATACATATATATATATATATATATATTATTAATTCTTTATGTGGATGAATTGAATGTATTTTATCTTATGTGATGGAAGCTGAATGACCTTGATATCTGTAATTTTGTATGGGTCTGTTTGGACAAATTTCTCCATAAGAACTTCTAAGAGAAAAAAATAAGAAAAATGAAATGAACTTTTTTGTAAACTAACATTAGTCTATGTATAAGCTAATTTGTAGAAACTCTCATATAGTTTCTCTAAATTTTTATTTTTTAACTTATGGATAAGTTAGTTTTAAGTCATAGAGAAACTCATTTCATTGTTTCTTATTTTTTTCTCTTCTAGAAGTCTTTATAGAGGAGTTTGTCCAAAAAATGCCCTCTGTGGATATCCACAATTTCTGTCTTGCTTTCCTCTTTACTTACACATTCACCAAGATATAGTCTTCGATTTATTTTTTCAAATTTATATTTTGGGCAGCGGATGGGTTTGTTGTCCAAACTGGTGATCCTGAAGGCCCTGCTGAGGGTTTCATTGATCCAAGTACAGAGAAAACCAGGACAATACCATTAGAAATTATGGTGGACGGAGAAAAGGCACCTGTTTATGGGGAAACTTTAGAGGTGATCTTGAGCTGTTTACCACTCTTGGGGCATGTTTACTTTTGCACATTTGTATCACATACCTCATTATATGATCAGAAGAAATAAGTGTTCTTTACTAGTATTTTCTTGCATGAAGTTTCACTTTTGTAACTTAATGTATTTATACTTTCAAACATGTTCCTCTAACCGTCTCAAGATTGAAAACTTTCTTATTTGCTGTTGGCAATAATCTGTTTGGACAGGAGCTTGGTCTATACAAGGCTCAAACAAAACTTCCATTTAATGCTTTCGGTACAATGGCAATGGCAAGAGATGTGAGAATCTAGTCTTTGACATGGCTGTTCTTTAAGCATGCTAATATTCTTTTCTTGCTTTTATTTACTCCTTTTATTTTGCTGAATAGGAATTTGAGGACAACTCTGCCTCTAGCCAGATATTTTGGCTATTGAAAGAAAGTGAGCTAACTCCTAGTAATGCCAATATATTGGATGGTCGGTATGCTGTGTTTGGCTATGTAACAGAAAATGAGGATTACTTGGCCGACCTCAAAGTTGGTGATGTCATAGAATCTATTCAAGTAGTTTCTGGCCTTGATAATTTGGTGAATCCAAGCTACAAGATTGCTGGCTAGAGAACTTTTTGTGCTTTTGCTACAAATACCACACGAGTGTTTGTTGTCACTTGCTTCAAGGTTATTCAGGAGTGCAGGCTACTACATTGGAAAGTTTACTCCCTTTAGTTTCTCCCATTGTTATCAGAAAAGCAAGTATTTATTTTACTATAACCTAGCATTCACTTAAACAGCTTGAGATTTTATTATTGTTTAATATTCACCATCCCGGCTTGTTAACTTTCATTCCACCAATTAAACAATAAAATTATGATTGTTCAGTGAGGAAATTATGGGCCAATCTCATACAATTTCTGGCATTCATCTGGAATTATTCATATATGTAGAGAATTATTTTAATTTGTCTACTTTGAGCACAAACATCAACTATGAATGGATCAACACTCATTATCATTTGAGCACAAGACCAAAAGCCTTTTGATGGTTACTTTTACCCGAGTAATGATGTTACTTAAAGATATACATTTGCAGAGAATTTCACATAATTCTTTTTACCATTACATCAATCACTAGACTTGGGCGATATTAAAAACTCATGCAACTCAAAAATGGTTTTGATGAATGGTTCTTTGTCTGAGTTTCTGTATAGTATTTTCCTTCTCCAATCACCTCTGAAACATCGATGTGTTACCTTATGTCCGAAAGTGAAAATATTATTTCACAACTTCTATGGGAAATTGTTGAAAGGATTGAAGATAACACTGTACAATAATAACATTTTATCAAAGATTCTCTTTCACACATTCAAGCAAGGGAAAAAAAAAATCTAAAGAGAACAAAGCATCTTTCTTTGGTGGTGGATATTGCATCATCCAACTTGTATTCCGAATTTTACACTGTGTGTGTGGTCATTGTTTTCCCAACAGTATATCAATCTTATTGCGTGTCTGCAATTGCTTTCCTCATCTCCAACATCCGATATGGCCAAGGATGTGCACTGGAGCTTCTCTCTTTGCTTATATTCATGCGATTTCCTATACCAGTCGTTGTGAGCTTCGACCATGGAAAGAATCTTTGACCAGAAGTTGATTCTAATATTTGAAGTCAGCCATATTTATGCAGTTGAAGCATGGCCTAGTAGGATGCAGAGCTGATTCAAAAGGGGTTCCCTTATTAGATGAAGTTTCTTCTGAAGCTGTAACCCAAAAGAAGGTATACGGAACTTCTCTAATCTCTCTCTTGTTTTGCAAGGTAATCAACAAAATGAAAGATATCATTAACATATCAGACACAGCTGTAGAACAAGAGAATTCATGAACAGCTCAATCAGAAATTCTAACAGAAGGATCTTTTGTTCATAGCAGAGTTTCGAGAGAACTGGCCCCATTAATGAATTTTTTAGATGACCAGAGTTCCTAATAGTTTGAAGCAGAAACTCGATTTGAGAAGATGGTTACTTTTAGGTCATTTTTGTAAAGATTAGATCAACTGGCTTATTGTTTTCAAGAATTAGAAACCTTTTCAATCTGAGGATAAGCAAACATCTGCAACTTCTTTATCATATGGTCATAATTGTTTATATATAGCTTACCATTCTGAACCCCGCATAAGATCCTTGACAGTTAAAATATCATGTAAGATTTTACCATTTAAGAATTAATTATATTGGTTCGCATTGATCTTGTTACTGGTGATGAACTCTAGTCCTAAATAAGTTCCTACATAGTTTTGTTGGTCAAAAGGGAGCATAATTAACCATAACATCGTAAATTACGAGGATAAGTAACATTTAGTCTCAACATGTTTCTTGTCTGGTTCTGATCCTCTATAGATTTTGCCCGTAGAAATAAACTTGTTAACAAGTAGATAACTTCAATATACTTGTCAGCAAGTTCACCACTCAACATGTCAATTGGATAAACAATAAGCTTCCTCAATCTCAACAGAAAACATCTTTTACGACCAAATTGTATATTTATTCCATATATTATAGGTGTCTTTCTGCACATGAAGAGCAGATCTTCCCAAAACAGATCACTTGTAGGCTCATCGGACATCAAATGACCCCTCAGGACTCTGATATTAGTGTTGGAACAATCCATGCTACTACTGTCAAGTGTACAACTTACATAGAAAATATTATAAAAATGGGTGCAATGAGGAGAGAGCACAATTAGCTTTACAAAAATTATAGCCCAACAAAGTAACAAGTAATTGCAGAGCTCATCTATGGCCTTCACACTTTTTGTGTATGCATTCCATCCTGAGTCTTCCTTCCCTATTCCTTCAATGAAATAAAATACAAACTGATTTTCCAGAATACTGTATATCATCCCTCCATAATCGATTTCCTTGTCAGTGAAAAATCTTTCAAGGTCCTCGATAGCTGCGAAAACATAAACAACCCTGAGGCTGATCAAGAGGGATCATACCTCCACCCTTTGAAGTGTCAATAGCTTCCAACATGGACACTACTTCATCCATCTCTGGCCTCTTATCAGGATTGGCATCCCAGCATCTTTTCATCACATTTGCCAGAGAGCTAGGACAACATCGTGGAATCTCCGGCCTCAGATTCTGCACTTCCACAAAGAATCTAGTTAAAATAAAAACAGCTACTAGGGATGAATAAACATCAGATATGATTATACGAGACCTTTGCAAATAACAAACAATTGTACAAGTTAGTGATTGTTAGCAAACACTACGTCTTTTCTCATAACTACATGATGTTTAAGGTTAATGCACATGGATTAAGGAATGTGTAATGGATGTAAAAAGTACTATATTTGGTTTTGAACAAAAATGTCCTTATTAATATCATGAGAAGGAATTAGACTTTGGATTTTGAAAACATCAGTTGTTGGAGGTAAAAGTTAGTTTTTGCTGCTGATAAAGCAACTTAATACACTTCATATACCTGCCGTACTACAGCTGATGTCACTTCGGAGAAGCTAAGGTCCGGATATGGCATGTCACAGCAGTATATCTCCCATAAGCATATGCCGAAACTGTACACGTCACACTTTCTATTGTATGGATTACCATTTAGAACCTGCTCAATTTCTTCAGGTAAGATTTTCATATACACAACATCTGTTACTATTCCAACAAAACATGGATTACTTATGCAAAGCCAAGCTACTTATGATTGTAATACAAGCAGAACATATGTCAAAGCTCGTGTATTTAAAGAGAGTTAACTGTCAATTATAGTTAAATGACTGGCTTATTTTGAAGAGACTCATCATTAGAATACTTTCAGGAAAAAGCAAAGCAATGTTTGTGCTGGATGATGTAAATATCTGAAGATTAGTGATAAAGCATTCTTCCAGTACTTTGTACCAAAACCAACATGGATATATACGTCGTTGATGGGACAAAAGGAATGCCTGATAAAGTATGGACAGTGATGGAACAATGCAATGTCTTATTTTTCCAAAAATGATAAATATTTTAATCAAGAACTAATTTTAGTGATTTTCACTATAGTTTTAAGAGCAGGATGGGCATCCCAGTTCCTTCACAATTAGTTAGACAACAGATTTGACCACATTTAACATGCCCAAGAGTTTCAAAAATTGTCTATGCAGAGGCAAGAACTAGACATTAATGAGTGTTTGAAACAAATCCTAAAAGAACAGGCACGAGTGAGATGTTTCCAAAGGAATTGAAGCGTATACCTCAGGAGCCATGTAACCAAGGGTTCCAGTTTCACCTGTCATGTCATGAGGATTGGAAGCCTCAATACGAGCCACTCCAAAATCAGCTATTTTCAAGGTTCGTGTCTTGTCCAGAAGCATATTTTCTGTTTTAACATCTCTGTGGACAATCTTCTTTATGTGAAGATAGCTCAACCTGTGAAGTAAATAAGAAAAAGTTCTCAGGCATAGAAAGAAAGCTTATTCTCTTAAGCTTATATGACACAGATAAGGCATAAAGATTGGACCCTCTTGCAAGGTCAAGAGCCAGTTGAACAACCACTTTAAAAGCCAGCTTCCTTCTTCGGTTTTTAATAAGATAAGACTTCAGTGCGCCTCCAGGACAATATTCAACAACAACACAACAAACATTACTTGGCATGCCTATATGACCATTTTCTGTTTGTATCTGTAGCTCTGATGTTCCCATTGTTGCCCCAATAAACTGCAAAACGGATTTGACAGTAAGAGTGAATAAGAAGATTCTCAAATAAATGTTTGAAGTTATGATGCAAATTTCATGCATTACTTATGAGGAACCTTAAGACCAGACCAAACACTTGCATTACTTATTGGTGCAGATTTTAATGCACTAACCCAACTACCATTCAATCCTTTTCCCATGCCCCAACACAGTAGAGACAAAACAGAAAATAAATCTTAAGAGAATTTATTTGACACAAATGTGACCACAATCAAGCCTTCATATCACATTCATACTAGTCTGAGATTCTGGCAGTGTAATGTTTTAGTCCTAGAATGTTTTCCAACATTTCCAGCTTGAACATATTCCAATATTTGCCTCAAGTAACACATTAAATCTCAAGATCTTCATCATCATTTATCTTGCCCCTTTCATTTTGCTTATTTATATACTCTCCCGTTCTTATAGTAGCAAGAGACAGCACATAAACCACCTGTTAAAGGAAGTTGTAGGTCCTACCACAGCACAAGATAAAGGACAAACATGATTAAGACGAAGAGAAGAATGAAGGAGCAACTACTACCTTGGTTACATTAGGATGGTCAAGCTTGTGCCAAACGGCAACTTCTTGAGTAAACGCTGCTCTCAAAGAAGCTATTTCAGCATCTGATCGATGTCCCTCTTCCCCCCAGTCAAGGAGCTTAACTGCGAAAAAACAAAATGAAAAATTAATTGCATGTTATGAAAGCAGAAGGAGAGCATGCATGCATGCATTCACAAGTTAAACGGTTCGTTCATCTAAATTTCAGTAAAAAACTGCAGGCTTAACAAGTTTAGCATCCAGGAACTGTAAAGATAATAAAGTTCAGCATATTGTTAACATCACGACAATCATGAAATCTCAAAAAGGCATTACCATCACTGATGGTTTTAACTTTCACGAGAAGAGTTCCTGTAACTGACTCCAACTAGAAGAATATTGTATGAACGGTAAATTTATGTGGCAACATAATAGCCAGTCAACTTAACCTTTTTTGTTTTTTTTTTTTAAATCCTTATACCACCCATGGTAGCAAAATAAGGGGCACAACAGTAATAACCAAGAACACATGAAAGATAAAAAAGGAAATAAACATTAAAGTTCATGTACATAACTGTCAAGTCAACTGGATCTTGTGAATTCCAGGGAAAACAAAAAGAAAAGGAGCAAAGGGTACTCAATCTTGTGAATCTCGGATTTTGCAAATCCTGATCTACAAGGTTCCAATGCTAGGCAGTTATGGCTAACCAAACACTATCAACTTAGATGCCATGTCAAAGAACTTGGCGCAACAAAAAAACAGCAGAACACAGAGTCATGTCCAAGAAAAATTGTTGCTTGATTGCAAAGGTACGAGTAAAACGAAATCACAAGCAGGCACAGGCAAAATAAAACTTAAGCAGTGGATCTACTGATAAAAAAAGACATAACTTTGAACCAGCTCTTTGAAACCCCTTCATAACACTCCCATTGAAAGTTAAGTAAGACATCATAGAAAATGCACTTGCCTATGAAATGAAACCTTGACATTCACCCAAAAGAAGGCCTAAAAACCAAACAACCTACACTTTGGGAACATGTGCACATTATGCGAGTACACCTTGAAAACACCAACTATACTAACTTCCACAAGTGAATGAAACTTCCCCCTTGCGCATGCGCGTGGTGTTAAACCATATAGTGCAAGAAAGGGAGGGAAAAACAAACCATGCATGTTTTCTTTTTCCTCTTTCTTTCTAGACATGGTTAGTAGTTACATATGAAAACAAAGAGACAAACATCAAATGAAGACTCAAAACACTTCATGCGAGAGACCAAAATAAGAGTGTACTACCTGCAACATCTTGTCCATCATAAATCCCACGATGAACTGTGCCAAAAGTGCCACGGGCAATGACAGCCTTGATGACAAGCTTAGAGGGGTCAATCTCCCACTCTTGTCTGCTTCTTGTGGACCTTCCTTCAACCTCCTCTTCCTCCTTCTCCTTGTTCTTCTCCATAGTCCATGCTCTACTCAGATGCCTCTGAAGCTGCTCATCCAAGCTCTTCAGATCTATCTGATCCGCTCTCACATACCCCCCACTCTCACTCTTCTTCATCTCTCTCACCTCTTCTTTTCCAAATTCACCACACCCCACTATGGACTTTGAACCTCAAACCACTTAAAATCATCAAAAGATGCTAACTTTAGGAGCAAGTTCCGGTTTTGAACAATTTTTCCTTGGTGGGTCTCTTGTGTCTCTCCTCTTCCACTACTATATGTTTCTGCTGCCACTGCAGGTGCTGCTGCTGTTGCTACCTGTGTTGATGTTGAGGTCATAAATATAACACTCTCTCTCTCTCTCTCTCTCTCTCTCTCTCTCTCTCTCCCTCTCTCTCTCTCTCAATCATCCATGTGGGCACATGGATTTTGCCTGAACACGACGTGTGTTTCTGCCCCACTTTGGTTCCCTCCGATTAACAAAACCTTCAACTTCTTCTAATTTATTGAAACCAAAGATCTCTTTCTGTGTGTCTCTGTGGCTCTCTCTTGTTTGGTGTGTCTTTGTTTTTCCCTTCCCTTTTTCATTTTCTTCTATTTTTTTTTTTTTTTTTTTTTTTTTTTTTTTTTTTTTTTTTTTTTTTTTTTTTTTCTTTTTTTTTTTTTTATTTTTTTTTTTTTTT
>Ga0123340_1005948_pt1 | contig 11633 bp, 6 predicted proteins | sample SirMexnodulemix_FD_89961 | JGI IMG/M metagenome (GOLD analysis project Ga0123340, IMG submission 89961) | Root nodule microbial communities of legume samples collected from Mexico - Siratro Mexico nodule mix | ecosystem: Host-associated > Plants > Roots > Nodule | place: Mexico: Nepantla... | reverse complement strand
ATATTTGAGCTACTATGTTCACTACTAATATATAGTGTTCAATTCAGATTCATCATTATTGAAAACACAAGCAACAAATATACTTCTCTTTTATGTTTGTTTATAGTCAAATATTGTAATGAAAAATAAAATTATGCATGTAAAGGAGAAAAACTAGTTAAGGAAAGTGTAAAGATGAACTTCATAATTTATTAGAACGTATACATTGCCTTCACTCTTTGCTTATTATAATATTAAACATTAATAAAATTCTTTTAAGTTGTATTATTTACTAATTTGATACTTTAATTGTAATCAATTTGTTTCCTATCAATTTATATTATTTGTTAACTTGATACCAGGTGTTAAATAGTAATTACAATTATTATTATTTTACCTGATTATGTAGATAGACATTATAATAATCTAATATATAATTTTTTGTTTAATGTAATCGACTAAATCTTTAATATTAATATTTTTAATATGACTACTCTTTATTTAATATTTTAATTTTATTATTTTATATCAGTCATACTAATGATACATGATAAATATTAAATAATGCTACATGATAAATATTAAATAATGGATGTCAGTCATAATGATCTTATTAATTGCGTGAATTGCATGAAGTTTATACAAATGTTATAATTTATATATTTGGAAAAAGTCCATCTTTTACCAATGTAAGATCCATACTAATCCTGACTTAACATCAACTTTTTAGCATTTAAAAGGATTTTTAACCAATTAACTATCCATTTTTTTTTGTCTTGTAGTGCGTGGTTATGGTTGATCTTTGCTAATTTTAAATAAAGTTATGGTCCTACTATCACAGTTAACTATTTGATTTTAAATAATTTTTTGATTAGCTTATTTGCTAGCTAACATAAGGTATGTCTTATTCAAAGTGTATAATGTAACTTCAATGTGTTATAATGTAACTTCAATTATTAACAAGTTTTCTACCTAATTTTATTAAAAAAGACATCGTTTAATGCAATTTTATTAAAAAAGACATCGTTTAATGCTAGAATTTTGACATGGATTCTGTTTTGGTTTGACAATGTTGCATTTTTGGACTTTATTTCAATATGATTCCCATTAACCGTGCACTTTCAAACCAAGAAATTGGAGAAGAAAGATTGGGGATTATTTCCTTCCTTTTGTTCTTAGCTTCAAAGTTCTCTGTGTTGTTTCTAAAATAGAGAGATTATAGTATATAACAAAGATAGATCTAGCAAAAGAATGGAGAGAAAGAAAACACCCGTTAGGAAGTGACAATTTTTGTATAACTTCACAATATTTTTTAAAACAAACGTGAAATATTCATAAAAAAAATGCAAGGTGGATTAATTAAATAATTTTTTTTGAACAATAAAAAATAAATAAAATTATAAGGAGCATTTTAGTGATACTCCAAACTTTATACAGTATCTGTCTATGACTAGACTAGGTAAAGCTGCATCAATTAACACCTATTACACTATAGACTCAACCAAGCAAGTAATACATTAGGATTACTATAGATAGGTAATAATGTATACAAAGAGTTTTACATCAACAAGGTGACAAACTACACAATTGAGAAATGATTGTAACATCATAATTAATGTATTAAGGATAACTGTGAAAGACAAGTACACTTCACTCTCTAAAGTATAAAATACCTTCAAAGGAGTTAGTAACCATAATTCTTACCAATTTAATTAAGACATTGCTTAAAGTGTAAGCTGTTCTATATTGGAGAAATTATAATTTGCTCTCTAATGGTTTTTCTTGATCTTGTTGAACTACATCAAGTGTTTTCCTTCTTTGTAGACATTTGAGCTTGTCTTTCTTTAACAAAAACTACCCACAAAATCACAGAAAACATTACTGCAGTTGAAACCAACACCAAGCCAATGAAGATTTGGTGGCTATTTCGCTTGAACGAAGGACAATCGTCCTTATTGATTTGATCAAAGGTTTCTATAACAAAAGAACAATCTACTAATCGAGCTAAGAGTGGACCATTTTGATACAGTGAGTCACTCAAGTTGGTAGCCACCATAACCTTTGAGTATAGGGAAGGAGTCAATCTTCCCATTGTATTGCACAGACCGGTTGGGGACGTATTACATACAAAACTTTGATATGCCTGTCCATTACATAAAAACCATGACAACAGATACAGATATGGACATGTAGACACATGTAATCTCCAAAATATAAGACACAAATATATATGAATTATATAAATTGACAGTTAAGTTTCATGTATTAAAAAAATCATCTATGAACAAGGTTAGTCAAATATAACAAAAAATGAATCTAATTCATTTATCTAAAATTCAAAAAGTAAAAAGAAACATATATAATCTAAATATTTTTTATTATATATAGGATTTTTTTCTTATTATATTATTATATATAGCCATAAGTTTTTATAAAATTATTATATTAGCTTTTTTAAAATTGTGTTGTATCTATTTTAGAATTGTCAAACCTAAAAAAATGTCTTTTAAATTAGACACTTTACTAATACTTGTCGTACGAATGTCATATACATATCAGTATCCGATACGTGTTGGACATAGGACACACTACTTAAATATGAGTGGACGATTTATAAACTACATTCCAATTATAACTTATAGACAAAGACCCGTGTTTAGCATATGATTAGAAAAAAGGAGATTGTTGAGTTTAATCTTCATGTATCACCAAGGCATATATCAACAAAATTACCATATAAAATAGTTTGTGAAAAATAGTAAAGTAAAACTTCATGGTTAAACAAAGATTTGTGAAGGGTCAAAATGAAGTGATGAACTTACCGTAGGTGCACCCTTTAAGCTTATTTCCAATGCATCACATGCCCTTTCAGTCATGTTAGGGAAAAATGGATTGCAAAGGAGGGGCAATGCTGGACCAGATTGATTGTAGTATAAATCCTTATCAGCCTGCATAGGAGGCATATCTTTGTTGGCTACATTAACTACAAATTTATTAACCAAATTCACCACAAGGTGTGAGGTGTTTTTGCTTATGTCCAAGGTTTTTTGGGTTGTGGCCTCATCCATGCAAGGAAGAAGTTTACTTATAGCTGATTCACTTCGTGGGTGTTGAACCCATTCATCCATTGCAACACATGTGTCAGCTAAACCACTGGAAGGTCAAATGGAAAATAAAGAAACAAATCAACTACAAATTGAAGATTCATATAAATTTAATAGTAACTTGTCTAATATACCAATGACCCTTTGCTTCGTGCGCTATCTTAACCTAAGTGCTTTTCAAATAGTTGCATAAAAAATTTCCAAAACATTAAGTAGCTTCGAAAAATAGGGTTTCTGTGGCCAATACTCTGACCAAATTCTGAAAATAAAAAAGTCTATAAACTAAGATAAAGCATGGTTGTGATAATGTGAAGGAACTTACTTATGAACAACTAAAGATATGCTGCTCAACAAAAAGGTCATTGTGACCAGGATCCACCCAAAGAAAAGCAAGCTGCAGTATATATTTGGAAAGAATTAAAAACAAAAAATAACAGAAGAAACACATGGAAAATTGAAAGAACAAAAAATAGTCCATTAATTCAAGAAAAAGAAATAAAAAAATGGAACTAAAGTCACCTACATATAAACGATTGCTTTCCAGCCAAAAATAGAGATCACTACAATAATAATTAAAACAATATATAATGAGTCAAATGGACTTTTTGTCTAAAAATGAAGATCATTGCAATAATAATTAAAACAATATATAATGAGTCAAATGCACTTTTTGTAAAGGAAAAAATCTTGCAGGATTTATATACTTACAGAAGCCAATCGCTGCCAAAATAAGCATCATAGTGCCAACAATGATCAAACTCTCACTTCTGGAATTTACAAACATCGATTTAGTAAGATGAATCCAATTCCTTAACCCAAGCTTCACAAGAAACAAGAAAAATGCTAGCAGCATACTTAATTATTCATTAAAAACTATATGAAACCCTAAAAAAATTTTGAGTTTTAATAAGTTATAATGAATATTAGAGAATGTATTGCTAAGTAAACTAGGATTCACTCACATAGCATTCAGGAATTCCATTGAGATTCTTGTAGTTTCCTCAGCTTGGTTTATAATAATATCAGTTTGATTGGAGAAATCTTCAGCCGTTTGAATGCCTTGCTTAATATCATTTGGAAGAGTAAAACTAGCTACTTGAATGTCCTTGGCTGCTGCAAGATTGGTTATCACAGTTTGAACAATATCAACTACTGTATTTGTTCTTGTTACCAATGTATCTGATACATCATTTGTAGTAGTCTGGAATCTCTCCAGTCCAGTGTAAAGGAAAACCCCTCCAATTCTGCATTGTGGAAGTGAACACTAACATGGATTCAAACATGTTTTTCAAAAAATATGTGAAGGGATTAAAGGGACCTACACTGTCATGATCAAGAAGAGCACGATAAAGATGAGTGATACTACATAAATCTTTCGAGAGTAACCATTCCTAGGCTTTTTTTTCTTGCAGCAGCCACAACAATGCAAGCAAGCTATGAGGGTGAAGGAAATTGCCACAATGAAACACCAGAAGACAGCAATGACAACCAGAGGAGCACCAGAAAAAGCAAGAGACTACACTCCAACCAATTTGTAGGAAGAGAATCAGAAGATGATAAGGGAAAACTAAATATTATAACATGTTTTCTGACATCTCAGAAGTACAAAATTTATGTTATCATGATCAGTGTTCAATTGAGACATTGAGTTGTCTAAGGTAATGTATATGAGAGTATGTAAATTCATGAAGACGATTATAAATTTTGATAGATATATTCTTCTTAACATGATTTTCGGTAATAAAACTATTTTATTCATTATGTTTTGGTATACCCAATAGTCTCACATCAATACATTCAATAGTTTATATCATTTAGAAGTCGAGGTCAATATCAGGTTCAATATACCTTCTTCTCTTAATTCTAAAATATCTTTTAAAAATAAAACTGTGACATAGCTTCAAATTCTAAAAGAGACAATATCTCAAATGTAATAAAGATAATATTTTTTTATCTAGCATCTTTAAAGTACTTGTACTTGATATAGGATATATAGGATAGAAACATGCTTAATAAAGTACTTGTACTTGATATAGGATATATAGGATAGAAACATGCTTAATATTACAATGCAAAAAAAAAGTGCATCATGGCTTGTCAAAAACATCAATGTGTGGAAAAAAATGAGGATGCATGTGGGTAGAAAAATAAGAGGTTCACACCATATAATAATGTGTATTGGTAAGATCCCATCCACCATTGTAGTAATTGAAATTATTACTTGGGTCAATTCTGTACGTTCTCGTTGCTACTAATGGTACTCCTGATGTATTTGCAGGTGCAGAGTTGTTATTCTGCAATCCTATGATAAATAAAACATTTCTCATAAGAGGAAGGAGAAAGTTAATATCCAAAGTCTGTCAATAACCATGGAAAATACAATATCAAAACCCTTTTTAGAGGACAAAAGCCAACGTTAGATGTGATTTTAATGTTAAAAAAAGTGTACCTTCTGGGGACCCGGAATCTTTTGCATGGCATGGAGAAAGCAAGATCCATGAAACAACAAGAATTGAAATGAGACGAATCATTGTGTTAATATCAAAATTATGGCTCCCAATCACAACATAGGTGGTGCAATTGTGATTGGGATGCTTATATATGAACTTTAACTAAATTCGTTGGGTTTATGACAATACTTTAAGAGGGCCATTCAAATGATTCATGCATGAAGTTAAAGATGTTTGTTTCCCAGTAGGGGATTGTTTTGAGGAAAAGTGGAGAAAGAAAACAAGATAAAAACCGTTAGCTAAACAACAAAATTGTTCTTAGATATCATGGTATCTACAAAATTTGCTAACTTTTGAATTTAGGAATCCACAACATACGGTTTTTTGGTTACTATATAAGGTTAGAAATCTAATCGTATTAATGCTTTAAAATATGGGAGGCACAACCACTTGACTTAAATAGAAAACTCTATTAAGAAAGGTAAAATTTATTTGGGATATTTTATATCTCTCTTGATTTTCAATCTTTGAGGCCCTAAATTCTCTCTAACATAGAATTTATTAGAATATTTTAATAAAATTCTTTATTTATCATTTTCAATATTACACTATTTTTTTATGGAATCAACATTTATGTGATTTTATATTAGGTTGTTCACGCCTCTAATAGGATTAGTCACATTTATGTGAATGAATCTCTTTAAACAAATATTTCATACTTTTAAGGACTTAACCACACTCCTATCAAAAAATCTCTTATGCAAAATCAACCAAAAGTTTAACACTAAATTAAAATTATTATATAAAAATATAATAATTCAAAATTTTATATCATTCACAAAATTCAATGTGAATTTAAAATAGTTATTATTCATTTAATTTTAAAATCCTTATAAATCAATACCACACTACTAACCTTTGTTTATCCCATGATTAAATCTCATCAAAGTTCTATTATAATAAACTATCAATGTTTTTCCAGTTAAAAGATTAAGGTAATTTTTCTTTTATTGTAATTCTTGTGTTCTAAAAAAAATTCTAGAAATAGAAAAAATTATTTACTTCTGATTAAAAAACCGAATATGTCATTATAATCCCGAATTAATAAATATTTAACTTTTATGAAATATGTCTTTGTAATTTATATTAATTATTGTTAACTAATTTATATGTTTTTTATAAAATAAAATTATTCTACTAGAATAATTTTACATAAAAATAATTAAAAAAAGATTAAAAGTGAATAAGGTATACATTAGGATAGTGATACGTGGCAATTAAGGAATACAATAAAAAAAAAAATTACTTCATTTTAAACTAACGTGTAGTGATAAGGAATACACGTGAAGAAGAAGATTAGAGTCGCGTGCATCCATGCTGGAAAATAATCTAAATCATTGAACAAAGTAAATTAATCGGCTTTCTAATGATTAATTAGAAGCACCTAACCTAACCTAACAACATTCGCAAGTAACCAATTATGCTTCACATCACCATTAACGGAAACAATGATGTTGACAAAGTTAATGTGTATTATTTATAATAAGCAAAAAAGTACATTAATTAATACATAGAGAAGTAAACTACTTCTACTCTATAATATTTTTTTTTTTATCTTATGTCTTATTCATCATGTTGTAAGTTGTAATAGTGTAAATACTATTTTAAAAATTTCTCGATTTCTCGTCTTTACTGCCAGCTAAAATTTCACTCAAATATCTACAATATTTTTTTAAAAAAATTGGATAAAAATTGTTGAAATTACCACACTTAAATGAAAACAATTATATCAAACTTTTGCGAAAAGATAAATTTTAGACTTAACTGTATTTTTATTTCTTGTAACTTACATTTAATTTATTTAATTATTGAATCAAATTCAAATAAATCAACTACCTTATTTTTTTTTATCAACAATAAAAAATAATATAAATAACATAATTTCAGAATGTTTCAATCCATATACAAATCAATTACTTAATTAATAAAATTTCAAATTAGTTTAGTTTATTGGATCATTTTCGGTCTATTAACTAGTGAAAAATAATAAGTGGAGAAAAAGGGTATCACTATCCTAATTTTACTTTCAATTTTTTTCAGCTTATTTTTTATTTTACTATTTTCTATCAAACCATTACATTATATTTATCATATTCTTTTCTCTCTTTTTTATTTTATTTTTCTTCTTTCTACCATTTTTATCATATGTATCAAAACAATGAAGTGTATATTTAGTTTTTTGGAAGAGAAATATCTGACATGATTTAAAAGTTACAAAAAGAACAAAATTATGCTAGACTCAATAATAATCAATACTCAAAGAAAGAAACATGGAAAATGAAAGCATAATAACATATATGATATGAAAGAAAAAAAATCAGTTTCAATACACAATATATACTACAACAAATATTGGCTTGCCATTACTCTAGAATGATGGAATAAAAGTAAAAAAAGAAAGTGGAAATGGACATAAACTAATGGGAAGTGTCACTAAAACTGTAATTACAAGTATAGACAGAGCAAAAGGCTTGCAAGGTCATCAAGAGCAAGAGAAAGATGGTGGCAAGGAACGTAAGAACCTTCCATGAACTGAACACGTAACTCTTCATGAACTTCACAACCTTAACCTTAAATCTACAGTTATAATACTTGTTCACATCTTCAATCACCTTATCCAGCAATGGTTCCTTTGACAATCTCAATGATTTGCTCATCCCATTCCACATATCAGCCACTTCTTGATCACTCTTCAAATGGTTCTGAATGATCCCTTTTTCTCTCAGAATTCTTGCATCTTCCTCCGAGTCTATAATCCCGTTCATCAACTCAGTGAAACGGGTCATTACCAAGGGCCCTGATGCAACTGATGCTTCATATGCAACCAAATTTTTCAGGATAACTTTGGTGTTAACGTCCAAACAAACTGTGGGAAGGTATAACGTGCATGCTTTTGAGTCAAAACTGATGTTTGATATGCTTTTGGTTGGTAAGAAACGAACACCAGAATTCAAGAGTTCTGTAACTGAAGGAATGGTGATTTCCTCCACCAAGGGTGGCTTGTTCATGAGACTTTTGGAGCTTCTTGAACTCACACTTTCTCCTTCATTTTGAGAGCAAAACAAGTACTCAAGAGGTTGTTTCAGAATCTTAACTCCTGGAAGGTTGATTATGATTTTCCATGGCAACTTAACAAAGACTTTCATAGGTCTAGATCCAAGTACTTTTCTTATTATATTCACTGGCCCTTTGTTTAACTTTGAAAGCAGCTTCCACAGTTCCTTAGAGAATTCCTTAACTTGCCTGGAATCAGTGTTTGATTCTTCATTTTCTTCTTCTCCTTGTTGAAGCTCAACTTCAATTGTATCTTGTCGTTCTAACATATCAGGGACAATCATGTGATATAACAAATCTAGCAGATGTGCTCTCTTTGAGACTTGAATGTTTTGATATTCTTCCATGATCTTGAAAGGAGAAATCTCTTTGAACAAGCCAATAATCTTCAAGACCAACGTTTCATCTGCAGCTTCTAGCGATGAGAATCTGAGCTCCAACATCTTTCTCAACACAAATAACGGTATTTGATTCTCAAGCATTACAACATCCCTCAAAAGGGTATTGTGAAATGATTTCTTCCTAGGTATTTTTGTTCCTTCTTGGAGGAACTCAAGCAAGAATGAGGCATCAATCGCCATCATCCACACCAATGTTTCCCCGTTGAAATCCAAGAACTTGTGGTAGCATGCACGAACCCTTTGCTCCAACTTGGACAATTGGTCAATGAGATTATCCAACTTGAGGCTTTGTAATTGCTTCAGGAATCTTTTTGCTGCTGCAAGCTTGTGCATCTGCATCTCATACAGTTCCGAACGCCAATAATGGTAAGGTCCAAGAGCAACTTGTTGAGGAACATACGAGTCTGGATCACATGCCCTAAGGAGCTTTGGGACGCTGAAGATGGACACAGGGAATTCACCATCTTCTTCAAGCTCTTCTTCTAGGGTTCTACGGATTTGGATGATCCATTGAAGCTCATCAAAGTTAGACTTTGAGTGAAGTGACATAGCTGATTTCAGAGAAGACATTTATGATATTAATGCAAGATCTAAAGCTGTTTCTTATCTTAGTTTTGTTTGCATGTATAAATCCTATGAACATTGTTATTTTTTTATCTAAGAAACCATGCTAATTATTTTATTTGATCAATCTTTTGTTTCACCAATTCTTCCCCTCAAACAAATGTTTTTCCCGTGCTAATTATTTTCTAAAGTCGTTGCCCTTCACCGCAAGTTGGAACTACCATTGATACTTGAAATTTTAAGTCGCTTTAACTTGGAAACGTGGATCTCTCAACTTTTACGTAGGTTTGTGTTACCTTACTTTTTTTCTACAATATAATAATATATGTGCCAAATGAATGAGAAAAACGAGCAAAGTACAATGTTCTCTTCACGAGGAATGCTATTTTGTAAGCACAATTGTAGGTGGTTTATCTATGTGTGTTTTGTAAGTCAAGTACAAATTTTTTTTTTCAACAGCAAAAAATGAATTAAATAAAAGTACAAAATGATGGTGTTATAATCAATTGTTCTTATAAGGCTTTACACTGTACAATAGAAATGATCAGATTTTATGCAACATTTACAGATAAGGGGTATTGATGAAGTAGAAACAAGATCTAACTTTTTGTATAGAATATTTCAACTCTTGCTATATTTTAATTTAATATTCTTTATTAAAGATAAAAAGAAAAAAAATACTAGAATACTTGGAATAAAGAAAAAAAAAAAGTGAAGTTTGTTTTGCATGTTGGGCCCTAACTTTCATTTAAATAGTTTTATTAATTGAAAGATTTCTTTCAACACAAGAAAAGGTAAATGTGTAACCTCTGCCACTTGCTTCCAAAATAATGCACAATTATGAAGTGGGATTGGTGCATAATTCTCGTAATTAAAGTGTCCATTTCATGACATAACTCATGATGAGCAATCCCACTTTCATTAAAGAAGGTATAGAACATTTCAACTATACCTTGTTTTCAGACTAAAGTTGTATAAAGCTAAGATTTAGATCTAAATAATGGTAAAATATGGACGAATAACCACTTTGGGTAAGGGAAATAAATAGTATAATTGGCTGAGCGAAAAAGGATATTTCTAAATTTTTTTGGGGGTTTTATTTATTATTAGTTAAACTCAACGCTTCATTCTTTGATCTTATCTAACGAATAAAATATGTTTTTGAAGTGATACACATGCTTTTATTAATTTCCTTTAAACTTTGAATATTTCAGTTTTTACATTCTAGTGGGGTTAGTTCTTATATTAATTTTGAAGTGGTGCGTAAGATCATACTAATAAGGGTTGAATCATATTGTTATTTAACGTTAAATTGTTATCCTTTGATGATGTGAAAAAATGTCAAAGTTTAAATAGAATGGTATGAATATATAGAGAGATAATACTTATAAGTATCTATCAGGATATACCTTTTTAATTAAATACGCACAGCTTCATCTTTATTCTTCTTTTTTTCTTTTCGAAAAACGACTTTAGATTATCGATTAACACATTTACAGGTGTGCAATCGTCATTTTATATAGTTATTATTAAATTTATCTTACGACATTAAATGGATAGAGACTTTCTGTTTTTGTTTATTTTTTCTTTCATGCATGCAAGTTAATTTAAATAAAATGTCAAATTAATGAACTTAATTGCTGACATGTCTGGATGAAATTTAATTGATAACTATTTATAAATATTATTTTAATTCAATTAACCATTAAATTGCACTTATATTAGCCATATTCGTGTTTTTTCGATAGATTTAACTTAATCACAATAAAATAAAATGTAAAAACACCAAAGGAAAACATGCTTTGTATATTAATTTAAATAAAAAAATCTGAAGATATAAGACACAATAAAGATATAAATATATAAATAGCATAAAGACTAAATTATTATTATTAACTAATATTTTAAATATAATTATCTAATATTCTCTCAAATTATTATTAATAATAATATTATTGATATTATTAATATTATTTTTTATATTATTAATATTATTCTTAATATTATCATTAATATTATAT
>Ga0123340_1005947_pt1 | contig 11633 bp, 5 predicted proteins | sample SirMexnodulemix_FD_89961 | JGI IMG/M metagenome (GOLD analysis project Ga0123340, IMG submission 89961) | Root nodule microbial communities of legume samples collected from Mexico - Siratro Mexico nodule mix | ecosystem: Host-associated > Plants > Roots > Nodule | place: Mexico: Nepantla... | reverse complement strand
CACATATATATATATATATAATAGATATAATAATTTTATTATTTTTATTGAAATTGTGAATCAAAAACTATTTTACTTTAATTTTTAAAAATTAAAGAAATCTTCACGTTCCGCTATGGAATACGAATTTGGTACCCTTTATCTAAAATATATTTTTTTAAATATAGAAACAATACTTTTAACAAAATTCTTTCAGCACTCTCAAATTAACTGATAGTTCATCCAATACTAATAAGTTAGAAAAAGTGACCTAATAGTAAAAAAATAATATCTTCATTTTCAACGTTTTAATTAGATTGTTAAAACCGGTAATTTTAAAATATTAAAAACTAAGCATCTTCATTTAAAGTATGAAATAAAACTGTATTTAAAAAAAAAAATGCATGGTAAGATTACACTATCCAACATAGAACTCCCAATTATAAATTTAAATGAAAAAACTTCTTATAAGTTGGAGAAGTTGTTGTAACATTCAGAAGTGAAAAATTTAAAATCAGGAGTGCGGCTTAAACAAAGTATATAAGCTAAATAAAGTCTGGGCTAAATTCTCTACCACCAATTTTAATTCCGGAATGTTATTTTTGGAAGAAAATTTAAATTTAATTTTAGATTTAATGCTTTAAAAATAATGATGCAATCTAATTCCAGACTCAAAATTAAAATATCAAAATATTTTTAAAAATACATGTTTTAAATTTTGTGCATTATAAATTTTAATTGTAATAAATATATGGGTATATTTTTTATGAAATATAATCATAATTATATGGAAATAAATATTTATTTTGAGGAATATTTTAGTTAGAAAGACAATAAAAAACAACACAATCATAATAATTCATTCTATCTAGTGTATTGGGCCTCCCATGTGTATAGTTTATGGACTTTCAAACTGGACTGCACCTACAAGCTTTCTTGAGATACTTCTAAGTTTTTAAAGGTGTTAAAGACATTTATGCTTCTGTGTTTATTTGTTAAACAATATAACAATTCTGAATGGGGGGTGTATCGGAAGTTAATTTGGGGATGAATTTATTTTTGTGAAAAAATAGTTACCCGTTATTCCGGGAAAGATCTGAGATTGGCTTCAGAACAATCCATTTCGTAATTATTTTTTTACGAAAATAAATTTTCTCTCAAATTGCAAAATCACCGTCAAATTGCAGAAATAATTTCAAATTAATTACAAAACCTTTAATAAATTATTCTTATCTCATACAGTTGACAAGTTGATGAACAACTAAAGTAATACAATGGTGACAACGACAAACGGGATAACTTTTTTTGAAGGTGGGAGAGTGTATATGATTTTAAAAGATTATAACTGTCTGCATAATAATAAAATATGAAGGACAGTTTTGAAAGTTTAAAAAATTTTAAAAGTGTCTTAAGAAATCCTTGGAGGTACAGAAAAAAACCGTCTTCAAACTGTAATACCTTTATTTAGTTCCATATATGATAAAAAAACTACTAATTTCTGAAATTAATTACTTTCTGCACCTCCATTTTTAACCTCCACCCTCATAATTGGTTGAAATGACTGAAATATTCTGTATGTTTCTTTCTCGGTGTACACACTACCACTACCATGTCCCAAAAGAAGAAAAAGGAGAATGTTGAAAATAAAAATATATTTTATGTGTTTCAGAATTTTATTCTAAAAATCTTATCCTAATATAAGAAACATGTTTAATAATATATTTTATAACTTTTGAAAGGTAATTTAAAAAAAAATCAGAACAAATAATCCGGAAATTATTTTAAAATAGTAAAATAATCATGTTTACGGAGGTACATGTTCAAATTGAAGGCTGGATAAAGCATTTGTCATCTCTAAATCCCAATATAAGACTTTTTCACTTTTTTTAGTTTGTGCTTTCAAACTTATGTTCCATTTTTGTGAGTTTTGGTGTTTTACTGTCCCAGATTTGGTATTATTAGATACTTCAAATTTTAATTTATATAGTTAGGAGGTAAACAGAAAATATTAAATAAAAAGAAAAAATACTTCAAGTGTACCCCTACACTTTTCATATTGGTACATGTCTGTTCTCTTTTCCAATTAAATAAGATAAAATGAATTATTTTCTTAAGCTCCTACTATTCAACTCATTAAAGATTGAAAACTGATCACAGTATCTGTTGAATTTACAACTCAACCTTAAGTTCTTAATGGATCATCCTAGAGAGACTAGACTGAAACTTCTTTTTTCTAGTAGGTTACACAATTTTCGTACAAGTTCAATTTAGTGACTTGTGCTTTTGGTTTTGCAATTGTAATATGCCAAACAACAATGGAATCACTAACTAATAGAGACTACAAATTTAAGAAATGCGACAGTGCACACTAACAATAGGGTAGGGGGACAAACTATAGTTGGAGAGTAACTGGCCCTTCCATCACTAACCACATTAACATTACCTCTTTTTGCTAAATGCAAATTACTATGTAATTTAAATTAAACACTCAATTCAACTGCTCTAACACATGTCTGACATTATAGGTTTGTCTGTCTTATTGTCCTGACCTGACACTTTATTTGACCATAGTAGGTCCTTGCAGTGCAACTTGCAAGGGACAAGGCAGAAAAATGGAGGCAAAAGACAAGCTTAGTAAAAACCCCAAATATTATTCATTTGTTGAAATGGAACAATTTATCTAATTCAGAATTTACTATTACATTGCACTAATATATCTACTAATAATGAACCAGAAAATGTTGTGCACGTTTATATATTTTTTTTTGTGTAGCATTATACCTTGGTTAAACAGGCTCTGATTTGATTATTGGTGGTACAGGCCACAGCTGGTGCAGAGCACTGCAGGTGCAGGCTAAGTATAGTTCATCTGTGTGGACCTATGAGCCTTTTTCTCTAACATTTTCCATCAATCATGTTACTTTTCTTGTTCAAGTTCGTACACATACCCTTGTGATGTGAATGTGTATTAATTTGTGTCACTTGTTCTTACAAGTCCCTGAAATGTTTCATTAATCAGAATTCAATTTTGCAGGAAGCAATAACATGAAATTGACTAAACAAGTAACCCTGAATCAGGAATTGAACCTTGAAGACACTGTTAAAACACAGCAAAACACTGCTTTTTTCTTCCTCATCCGTAACAATGATGCACGAATGAAGTTATATTTTATTCGGTGTTGCACTTTGTTTATTCAATCTCAGAAAAATAAATGAAACATATGAAACTCGTGCCAATATAAAATTATCTAATCAAGCTTTCAGAACAGTCTCGCTCATCTCAGGAACTGGTCATGTTGAATTCTCTCTCCCATCAAGACACTGTTTTAGTCAATCTAATTAAATAGTATTATAAAAATAGTTCTTATCAGAAAGATATCAAAATATTTAGAATCATTTTATTCTTTCAATGTATTCTAATATTCTTGTTCTTGTAGTTTAAAAGTTATTCTTTTTTCTTTTTTCACTTTTTATAATTTGAATAATACATTATATTTAATTAAAATTTAGTTACATCCTTTTTTTTTTTTACGTGCTCACTCTCTGGTTGGTTCTCTCTTTTCCGGACTGTTTTTTCTTTTAAGTTCTTTATATCAGTATTTATCAAATAATATTGTTGCTCATCATTACACAAAAGCATTGATTAAATCAATGTTTTAATGCAGAGATAGACATTTGTTATGACAAGAACATGCAAATGTTTAGATTTTTTTATAATATTTGAAATTTTTACGCAAATGTATAAAGCATTTCTTGTGATTTTATTGAGGCCTAATTATGATTTTGTTCTCTTTGCTAATTAGGATTTCTAAAATACATTATATATTAAATGTCAATAAAACATGCCTACAATATATATTAATGATTATTAAATAAAACTTAAAATATATTAAGAATAATTAAAATATCTTTTAAAAGTAATAATATTATTTACAAGAATAGTAAAAAATATATAAATACAATTAAACCAAATAAAAATAAAATAAAACATAATTATTAAAGGACAATAATAAATATCCACCACTCACAGCAACAATACCTGGCAAATTCCTTTAAGTAGGATATTCCACTTTACTCATAGTTCATTGTTTTATTATTTTTCCATCTAAGTGATTAAGTAACTTTATTGCTCATCTTCTTAACAAATTTATTAAGTCCATTTTAATTCATCAGTGTTTCACTTTGTTAACTGCATTTCAACCAAATTAAGAAATTAAAGTTACATTCAAAATATTAATGTATTCTTATTTATTTATTCCAATAAATTTCTCTTTATAAACCATCATAATATATGGTCACAAAAATATCACCAATAAAAAAAATATTCTTCATTAAGAATATCATATTATCTCATTATATATTTAATTTTATAGATAATTCATGAATTTACAAACACACACTCAAGTCCACACACACAATATACATATATATATATACACTGATGATTATTGAATAAAACTTAACATATATTGAAAACAATTACAATGTCATTTAGGTGTAGAAATACTATTTATAAAAATAATTTTAGATGTAGTAATACTATTTATAAAAATTATGAAAAAATATAAATGCAGTTAAATGAAATGAAGTAATAAAACATGTCAACACACATACACACGTTTACACACAGATATCAACTCTCACACCCACACACGTACGCATGCACACATATATAAAAAAATATAATATTCGATGTTCATAACATGTTTAAATAAATATTTTAAATAATAAACCATTTGTTAAAACGTGAGCTATCATAAGATTTATACTAATATATTTTATTGACGTTATTTGTTTTAAACTTTCTTTTTCATGATATAGTACTTTAACTTTATATATTTAATACCTTTGTCATTCTTAGATGAAAACATTGTTGTAGAGTTATCACAAGCTTAACAATATTGTCAGACAAATCCAAACTTAGAGTTTTTATTATTTAAGCAACTACTTATTGAGAAGTTAAAAACTAAAACTAGATAAGTTCTGAAAGTTCTTCCGAAAATTTCCCTCAACAAAATCTAATCTACCAAGCATGATTCAAATATCCAAAAACAAATTATTTTGCATATAAACTTGTATAAAAACCAATTAAATCTTAAAACATATACATCATATGAACAATAATTAGTCTAATACTATTTTAAACAAAATTTAATAACAATCCAAAACAACATTACATTCTAAATCTAATTCAAAATTCAAATAAAAATATATGTAGTTGATTAGTTTCTTACAATGAAAAAAAACCTAAAACAAATAAAGTTATCTAATATATGAGTAGAAATTCTAAAACTCTAACATATATTAATAACTCCCTCTATTCATACTTCTACACTTTTATTTTGCCAACTCATTACAAAATCTGTTATATAACTTTTTAATAAAAAAAGTTAAAATCAACTATATAAAAACAAGAATTTATTGTGATCAAAAGTATGGTGGACTTATTTAAATTTATTGACTCTTATACGAAGATAAAAGTATGGTGTAATACTTTAAAAGAAAATAAAATTAATGAAAAATTTAAAAAATTATACGAAGATTTAATTATAAACTTTTTTTCAAAATACTATTAAAAAAAAGTTAAAACAACGACAGACTATTATCAACAAAATTTTATCCGTTGATAAAATATCATTACATTTTATTGACAAATACTATATGTCACTAATTATCAACAGATTTACGGAAGAATTTATTAACGAATTTAAATTAGTCTGTAATTAATATTTATTGATTTCTATAATATAATTAATATTTTTAATTTATTGACGGATTTATCGACGGATTCAAAAATTTGTCGGTAAATTTAGATACAACCGATTTACTAACTGATTTTAAGTGTTTTAATGGGATTTGCTTCGTCGGTAATTTTAGTCTGTAGTGTATTTTTTTATTAATTCTCTTACTTTAAAATCATATTTATAATATAAAGAATTCTTTTAAGTAAGGTGGACTGGTTTTGTAGTTGAAGTTGGTTATATGATCTCATAGCAAAAAATGTTGATGTTGCTTACTTCTTTCCACTGCTTAAATCGAGTTGGTGATCCAAGCATGCAAACACATCTATTAAGGCTATCATTTCAAAGCATTAAGTAAAGACTGATAAGTACGAGTCTCAATAAACAGTATCTTATAATAATCCAATATCTTAAAAATTTATTATCATTCCTATAAATAAAAGGATATGTTCTACAAGACTACTATCTTAAACTTTACTTATATTTATATTTTTACTGATTTGGTGAAACATCTTTTGCATGTACCACCAACTAATATACAAAACTAGTACTAGAAGATATAAACACAAAATCGGTCTCACCTTATAGATCAAACCTTTATCCATCACCCTTCATACCCAACCAGAAATACCTTACATTTTCGCTTTTATCCTTACTTTCTCTCATGTTTTTATTTGATTTTTAGATATAGTTTATCTGATTCTTACATTTCTGGTGTATTTTTAATTGTGATGTATTTTTAATTTTATCTGTGCATATTCAGCACACAAGAGAAAAAGTAATAGTACATACAAAAAAAAAATTAAGAATATATAAGAAGATAATATAATATAAACTAAATCAATAACGTTTAACATGTATAAAATCAAATTAAAATATTTGACAATGAATAAATTTATTATTTAACCTGTAATAAATTATGAGTGACTTGATAAATATATTCCAACTCATACAGACCGTATCCCGTGTCATAAGAAATGATGAAATATACTTAATTTTTATGTTGTTAATTGCATATCTGTACACAGAACACACATGTTCAACCATGTTGCCAGCATTAACTCATGTCTATAACTTTAATTAACAGACTCGTCCACAATTCCAGGAGAAGAGATGTTCTTGCTCAAAAATTGACACAGTCATTATCTTAAAAACTAGGGTTTATTCAAATACTTTACATTCCAAGTCACATATTAATTATTTCAAACATTTAACGTGCAACTAAACTCGACAACCATATCCTATCACAGTGAAGCACACATTAGACAGATGTAAGATAAATCAATTCCAAAATTATTTAAATTTAGGTCTACCAGATGACTTTCTTTGCAAACTTAAAGATATCTAGGTACAACACTGTTGAGCCATGCACCTAGGCTTAAATTATTATTATTATTATTATTATTATCTTTTAAATTGAAGGAAATTGATAAACATTATCATAAATAAATGTTTAGAGACAAACTCTAGCATAGAAGTCAAAGAAAGTCGGTTTCTGTGGCAATGTTTATGGTAATGGTTGAAAATGCTTTGCTGGCTCGATCGATTTCTGGTGCCCAAAACATGAGTTGTCTGTCATTTGTTTGAGTGGTAATAATAAAAAAAAAGTGGACATATAAATATTAAAATGATATAATAACCTTTGTGCAATGCCAAGAGCCAACTGAAATGTGTCGTCGTAACACTTCTTAGTTATTCAAATTTCGTTTTGGCATGTGATCCCGATTTGGAGGCTGAAATTGTCACCTAAATTTCACTTTCTACGACCATGACAGCCATAAACATATATATAATAGTATTTCGCTATTTTGGTACCTGAAATGCAACATATTTTCACGTTAGTTTCTGAAAATAAAAGAAAACGAAAATTTCGGTTATTTTTTAAACTTTGTAAAGTTAACTAATAAATTTTATTTTGATAAATAAACATGTGTTAACATTATCAAAGCAATATTTTTGTAATTTTGAAATAGTGTGATTTCTAGATTATATTTTTGGGTTTAAAATTTAAAATCCAATGTGACAATGCTCAATATAGTAATTTAAGATGGTAGTTTATAGTTTTGAAGATATTATTTTAAATTATTTAGTTACTTTTTAGATGACGGTGTAATATGGTAATTAAAACACAAAATCTAAATTTTTGTTTGAATTAGAAAGTGAAAAAATAAAAAATAAATTAGAAAAAAATGTTGTTTACATTAATGTTATGTTTGTTTACGTGTTTGTATTCTTTAAAAGGATAGAAAAAGAATGAATAGTTTTTATTTGGTTTTCTGGATGTGTGTAGAAAAATATAGAAGGAGGAGCATGCACCTGACACTTTTTCTATAGAGGAGATTGCAAGGATAAGGAAATCTAAATATATTATTTTTATTATATGATTTCAATTAAATTATTCATATTTTTTATTCTTTCTTTAATCCAAAAAAATTCTGTTTTCATTATATTCATTTTTTTTCTTTCTTTCTTTCTATACGTTTTCATTTTCTATTCTCTAATTAAAATAAAAAATAAATTAAATTTGATCCAGGTTATTGTGTTTCCACGCCAGAAATTTGTTGTAGATAAAATATAATTTTATTGATCCTCGTGAATTATTAAATGTGTACTTGATGATGAGCACTTTTCAGTTTCTTTTGATTTGATTTTTTGTTAGTATGTACCTAAGTGCTATGCAGAGGGTCCAGTTAAAAAAGAAAAGGATTTAGCCAGCTAAAGATCTTCCCAATTAATCCAGAGCATATTCACAGTTTTCCTTTGAATCCAATATTCATGAAACCAGTCTCTGTTTTACATATATGGTGGAGTCATGTTAATCACAAACCTTCAATGAATGCTCTTTGCCTCAATGGAGAATCTTTGCACGTTAAGATTCCAGTGCCTCTCCATAACATCAATCACTGTCACAGAAAAACCACTGCAAAAAGACTCAACATAAGTGCAACAAGGTTAACATCAAAATATTTTTTATGCTTTTGTTCTAATATGTTTGGTTTGAGTACTTATTTATGTTTCCGTTGAGTATTCAAATGGTTTAATTTTTTTGGTTGACATTATCCCGTCATTTTTTTATTTGTTTTTATGAGTTTAAAATATAAAGTATTGTGATTGTAAGATGACTTTTATGTCATCGTATACAGGAATTTGAATTATTATCACTGTTGATTAGGTGGTAGAGAAGGTCTTTTAATTAATATCTGACATGTTTTTTTTATGAAAATAATTAAATTATTTATATTTGATATTAAATTTAATATTATTTTGTATTAATTATGAAAGCTTACATCGTTTAACATGTGATGAAATAAATAAGATGATCCGATAAATTATCAGCCATATTACTCAATTAATACGAACAAATTAAATAATAATTACTCAATTGAAAACTAAAATGAAAATAAAATGCCCAACAGATTGAATGGAAATTATAAAAAACTTAAAATTTAATTAAATCTAATATTTATTATTAATTTATGGAACTGTCCCCTTGATGATCCATTTTGTGAACCACATAAAATATATAACTAACTTCTTATAAAACCACGAGCTTCATTTGTGCAATCGAAGGAAGAAGCCGATGCATGTACTGCCTCCTTATGAGCAGAGCATTGAAAGGAATCGATATCTTTTCACGTGATTACGCCAATATTCCAGCCCATGCGTCATGTGAGACAAAAACTCTATTATTTATCATTTATATCATTGCAATTTAATTTCGTTTCATTTAATTATTCCTCAGTATACAGCCCAATTAAAAAAAAATGGGTTCTATATAAATAAATAAAAAATAAGGAGGATAGGATAAACCATTAAACTATTGACAATACAGCTTGAATGAGTGATAGAATGCGAAGTGATGATTGGTGGAAATAGTATTTAATATACCTCTCCTTTGATTTTAGTAATCATATGTCGTGCTAGGTTCTACGTTAAAACGGGACATTATATATTAGCACATCATAAACCTCGTTAATTATTAGCGGAACGTAATATTCCCATTATTTTTATTTTCTTAATGCTAATGATCAGAATATTGCTGGCATGCCAATCATGTCGTTCCAAACCCAATTATTAAACAGTGTTCATCAAACCCCTTGTCCCAGCCACGCTTTTTTCTCTTTTCAAATATTCGATTGTCATTTCTCAACCTTTAAATCTAATCAATCTTTTTATCTTTTTCTTAAAATCTATTTCAAATAATTCCGCAACCCCTAAAGAAAAATGAATTAAAGGTGGAAAGATCGAGAAGGAAAAGGTTCTTTTTTATTATTTTCAAAAGATTATAAATTTGAATTTTTTGGATTAAGCGCTTTGAGATAGTTAATAATGATAACCTACCTAGCTGTCCGAATTGAAGCATTTGACCGTTGTAAAGTAGAAAGCATGGGTTAGAACTAGAAGAATGTATCGCTATCGTGAAAAAGAAGGAGCATTCTAGAAATTTCGAGGACCATGACATGGGTATAGTATCCGTTACTACGAACGACCGTGAAAAAAACGTTAAAAAGGAAGAATTAAAAAAAACCGTTACAGTGGAAACAACGGGTCCCGCGTGCAGGAGTGGGTCCCAGGGGCAGTGTTCACGGCAGAACCGCCAAGTGGTTTCGGACCATAACTTTGTGCGTGTTTGGGTTCCTTTTTCTTCTCCTTTTTTCCATGGCAAAAGAATAAAAAAAAGTTTGTGGCTGTGGGTCCACCACGTGTCACGAAGGTGTACGATAAGGGGTGTGGACACCCTCCCATGGGGTTGGCGTTTCGAAAAGGATCAAGCTATCTGTAGAAAGCAATGGGATGGTGACACGTGTGTAGGACGTCATTAACTGTGGGCTAGGAGAGAGTTTAGGTGGTTTTAACCCCGTGCTGCACACGGTTCTGTAATTTGGAGCAGGAGCAGAATGATGAAGACTGGTCGAGAGGGAGAAGACCAAGTTGCCATGCTCCACACTCAACTACCACTTTTTTTTTTCAATTAATTTCTATTTTCTGCTCAAATGTAATTAAATAAATAGCAGAAACTTTATCTAATATTAAAAAAATAAGTTTTAAGAACTTTGCTATGATTATCTACATGTATGCATAAATGATCAAAATACTCGTGATCATTTTAGTATATCTAAGTTTGGGTTTCATTCAGGAGAAAAATATGTGGAATTTAGAGAAGAAAACATGTTCATGGTGTAGTCGTACGATACATAAAAAACCAAAACTGTGCTATAAAACTATAAGAGAAGTATTGGATGAGTGTGATTAATTTTTTCGTCACAGCTTCTGAAACGCTTATTGTTATTGTGTATTTTGTCTCGTTAAAATTATACTTTTTCAACATTTTAAAAGTAAATCAAACATATAATGAATCATTTAATATATAGGAACCCTGTCAACATGTTTAAAGCAACAAAGTAAACGATGCGATCTCATGTCTCGCATTTAAGTTTTATTCATCGAATCTGAGTAAATTTAGATTCATCATCATAATAGTTAAAAAATATTATGTTGCCTTATTAAAACTATCGAGGAGCGTGGTAAAATGTCTAACATGTATAAAATGAACAAAATGTATATTAGATTTAGAAGTGTAATTTTAGGATGTCCAAAATAAGATTATGGGATGGAAAAAAGAATTCATTTATAATTTATAAATTTCATAAATACATACCTATTAGTAAAGGTAGTGAACTTTAATTTAACTGAGAAAAATTACTATTCACATCAATTATTATTCTCTATTATTATAATTAACTATGGACATTTAGATATTTAATTATTTAAAGATTTGATACTGAATAAATAATAATAATTAAGTTAGATTTAAATTTGATACAAAATATCTTATAACAAAAGTATAAATATAAGATAATAAAATATGAAAAATTTATTTTCTATTTGGACATTTAAAGATATGAAAAACCT
>Ga0123340_1005945_pt1 | contig 11634 bp, 5 predicted proteins | sample SirMexnodulemix_FD_89961 | JGI IMG/M metagenome (GOLD analysis project Ga0123340, IMG submission 89961) | Root nodule microbial communities of legume samples collected from Mexico - Siratro Mexico nodule mix | ecosystem: Host-associated > Plants > Roots > Nodule | place: Mexico: Nepantla... | reverse complement strand
ATTTATATAAAATATTAAAACTAAATTATTTTTTAAAATATCTCCTCTTAAACTCACCATAGACACTGTGAATCAATAAATGGAAATTATTAGGGTAGTGGTGGTAGGTGGAGTGGGAAGTACAGGACTTAATTTCAGGTTGATATACATTAATTCTGCATTTAATGTAAGAACAGAATCCAATTAATAAACTTGGTGTGAGTAGCAGTTTGGCTCTTATCTCCCTCACTACACTCCATGCAAACATTAACCAAAAATTCACTTTCAGAACCCAAGAAAAGCACTTAGCCTTTATGCCAACCTTCACTTTTTTCTCCCAAAATCTACCTCCTCATTATACTATGCTGCGTCGTTTTGCTCTCCACAAATCACAAATTAGTCTTTAAATTTTGTAATTTAGTGTGAAATTATTTTTAAACACCACATATTGTACTTTTACATGTTATTAAACTAAAATTTATGTTTTTACATGATTAAAATGTCAATAATTTGGGTGTTGAAGTAATATATTTTTAGATGTCACATATATCTTTGGATATTAAAATAAATTGAATATAATAACATCTCAGTATGTATAGATCAGTGTTGTTTTTAATAATTTATAATAAAAGATTCCAAATAGATGAGACTTCGAAATTTCAACGCTAAAATGATGATGTCATTACAAATCTTGATGGGATGGTTTTAATTAAAAAATATATACAATAAAGTATTAATTTGTAATTAAATGATATAAAAAATATTAAAATAATAGTAGTGTGAGTTGTTAAGTGGAGATAGGAAAAAGTTGAGTGTGAAGTTATCACAGTCCTGCAATGTTTCTTTGGAATAGCTAGTTATTAGTACTAGATAGATACAGTAATAATAATGGAGTGATATGCGAATTGCTGTAAAAAAAAAAAAAGAGAAACATTGTGAGTTTGTGACATCCTTAAACTCCTTACCTCAAAACTCTTTTATTCTTAAACAACAAACAAACCTTAGAATCATCACTCATTCGCCGGCAACCACCTCCCTCACCGCTGTCGGCGCCTCCATGCGTCTTCCACACCCTGCCGCCGCCACCCACAGCCACCACCACCTCTGACAGATGGGTTGCGCCCTTCGAAAGCCGGCGGCTTCTGTCGACCGTCGCCGGGAAAAAACCGCGACTCCCGGCGTCGGAAAGAATGCCGTTAAGATTCAGGAGAAGCAGGAGACTCTGGCGCCGGAGCGCCGGAGACCTCGACTTGACTCATTCACGACGAGCCACCAAGGGTGGCCGCCGTGGCTGATGGTCGTCGCCGGCGACGCGCTTGGAGACTGGACTCCTCGCCGTGCCAACACGTTCGAGAAGCTTGCTAAGGTAAGTTTTTTGAAGTTTGAACTTGGAAGCTTAACTCCATTATTTCCAAAATAATAATAAGAATAAAACTTTTCTTAAATGGTTGTTTGTGTTGTTCTTGTTCTTCTTTTAGATAGTTTCTTTAGTCGAGCTGAATGACGCTATGTGGTTTATGTAGCTGACTCATTTAGTGGAAAAAGGTTTTATTGTTGATGTTTGTGTTGTTTGGTTTTGGGTGTGGTTCAGATTGGGCAAGGGACTTATAGCAATGTGTATAAAGCAAGGGACCTTGTAACTGGGAAAATAGTGGCTTTGAAGAAGGTTAGATTTGACAGTTTGGAGGCTGAGAGTGTGAAGTTCATGGCAAGAGAGATTCTTGTTTTGAGGAGGCTTGATCACCCCAATGTTGTGAAGCTTGAGGGGTTGGTTACTTCAAGAATATCATCCAGTCTTTACTTGGTATTTGAGTACATGGAACATGATCTTGCTGGTCTTGCAGCTGGTGTGGGTGCCAAATTCTCTGAGCCACAGGTACCACTATTTTATGCTCATTTTTCCAAATTTTTCTTTTGCATCTTTCATCGTCATTTTGTTGTCTTGTTATAAAACTCGAAGCTCTTCTATTCACTGGATCGTTTGTTGCTCCTTAAGCTTCCAAGATAAGCTCTTGTTGGGTCCCATACATTCACTGTTGCGAGCGTGTTCATTACTTTTGATTTTGTGTGATTCTTGCTCTGAAGTTTCCCGAGTCACATCACTCCATAAAATGAGTTCGGCACTTGATTCGGAAGTTTTGCTTTATCCATGCAACTATACCGAAGGAAAGAACTTTCTTTACTTTTATGTTTATTTGGAAGGAGAATTTTGAGAGTGGAGTTTAATTTTTAAATGAATACAAAATATTGTGCATTGAAGTGCTTTGGTTTTTAAATGATGGGAATTTTGTAGAGGATTTTAAAGTAAGGTGGAATATGTTTACTTTTATGTTCAAATTCCATCTTATCCCCAATGAATTCTTTTGGTTGTTTATAACCAAAGTATGCACGTATCAATATTATAGTTAAAAGAAATGTATGTATGTATATTTTACATTATCATTTGTCCCTATTTTACATGGAGAATATAGTTTGCATATCATATAGGGAGGTAAAAATATTACATGGTACTCGACTGCCATAATCCCCATTCAATTTTCACATGACACATTATCGAGTTTTATTAACTCTTTTCTGTAAATTGAAAACTGAGCATGCTAGTGGTCTGAGACCATGTAATACTTTATCCATTTGGACGGTGATGAGCTTATATTTTGTAATGTTGCACGAAGAATGTTAAATGGTACACTTTTATCGCTTGGTTTCATGGTGAAGTTATGTGAAACAGTAGTGCCTTTTGAAGCATTAGTAAGAACAGAAGGGAGGATTAATCTTTGATATTGAAAAATGTAAGGAAAAGTTGTACTGATAGGCTGATTGTTTCTCAGTATGTTCTATATGACAGATCAAATGTTATATGAAGCAGTTGCTATCTGGCCTTGAGCATTGCCACAGCAGAGGTGTTTTGCACCGTGATATTAAGGGCTCCAATCTGCTCATTGACAACGAAGGAATACTCAAAATTGCTGATTTTGGATTGGCAACTTTCTATGATCCTAAGCAGAAGAATCCTATGACCAGTAGAGTTGTGACCCTTTGGTACCGTCCCCCTGAGCTTCTTCTGGGGGCTACATCATATGGCGTTGGTGTCGACCTTTGGAGTGCTGGCTGCATTTTGGCAGAGCTGCTTGCTGGAAAGCCAATCATGCCTGGCCGAACAGAGGTTTGTTCTTTGTGTTGTTGCGTGAGTGACTTTGAAGTATTCAGATAAATTTATCCATAGCCATTCCTAGGTGACAAAAATAACAAAAAGAACAAATGCAATGGCTTCTTATCTGTTCTCATTTACGTCAGGCACTGACTTGACTGATGTATCACCTTACTTGTTCATAAATTTTCCATACCTGAAATTACTTGAGTCCTTACATGTGGGCAGAATTCCTTTTTTTCCCCATTTTACTGTTAATTTGCTTTTAGTCACCAACCAAGTTGGTGAAGTGGGGGGCTAAGGTTGTACTGTTTCACTGACATGATTACTTTTTCTTTTGATCAATTGATGGCACTCACCTTTTATCATGATGGACTGCTGAGCAGATATGGTTTATAGGCCTAAAGGCAGAAACCAGATTACAGTCATAAATAAAGAGAAGCAATTGAAAATGTTGGAGATCCCATCTTACGACAATCTTTACTTTACAAGTCGATTTTTGAAGATGAGTTAAACTTAAAACTAACTTCTTATGAACTAATTTAAGCATTTGAATACAGTGTAACTTTAGCAAGCTTTAGGAAGTTCATATAGTATCAAATTTAAGCTTTAATATTTCTGTTTCTTATATCTTGCAATGCATATTTTCTGGAAGACGTGTGACTGATTTTTTAATTGCTTGGACCTAGGTTGAGCAGCTGCACAAAATATTTAAGTTATGTGGCTCTCCATCGGAGGAATATTGGAAGAAATATAGATTGCCAAACGCTACACTCTTTAAGCCACAGCAACCTTATAAAAGAAACATCTTAGAAACATTCAAGGATTTCCCTTCTTCTTCATTACCTCTGATTGAAACTCTTCTTGCAATAGATCCTAATGATCGTGGCACTGCCTCATCTGCTCTAAATAGTGAGGTGAGTGATTGCTGTGGATTAGTGTTATATTTGAGATGTAATGTATTACTTCACAACTATTTTCTATCTGCAGTTCTTTACCACTGAGCCCTATCCTTGTGAACCATCTAGTTTGCCAAAGTATCCTCCTACCAAAGAATTGGATATAAAACTGAGAGATGAAGAAGCAAGAAGGTTATATTATTCAGTTATTGCCTTTGGTAACTTCTAGATGCTTTTGTCTTGGTGCTATTAAAAGTTGCATTTTTACCATTTTCAGGCAAAAAGCTCTAAGTGGAAAAACTAATGCAGTTGATGGTGGCAAAAGGGTTAGAGTACGCGAGCGTAGTTTGGCCATTCCAGCCCCGGAAGCCAATGCAGAGATCCAAGCGAACTTAGATGTATGCAAGATCAGATGTTTCTGTTAGATTTGGCTTCTCTCCATATTTACTTGAGAATCGCTTTAGTTATGCTTTTGTTAAGTTTAATTTTCTGTTCCCTTTACACACCCTAGTTCATTCACACATTTTTAATACATATCCTAAGTCTGAACATGCATTTTACTCTATACACTTGCACCAATATTCAACTATAAAAAAATTCACTCTTACTTCTTTAGCACCATTTTTTGCTTTGGATTCTCTGGTATTAGGCGGCTTGGCTTCAAAAAACATTTTTTGTCATGTATTGTCACTTCAATGTATAGATCTCTGATGCATTTTGTGTCCATCTCATGGTTACCAAGCTTTCCAGTTCAGCTTTGTCTTATTTGCTAACATTACAATTTACATGTGTCTTTTCAGAGGTGGAGAGTTGTGACCCATGCAAATGCAAAAAGTAAGAGTGAGAAATTCCCACCTCCTCATCAGGATGGAGCTGTTGGATATCCACTGGATGCATCAAATAAAGGAGCTGTTTCATTTGGAGCCACCGAAACTTCCACAGCCTCTACCGTATTTGATTCAAAATCTTCTGGATCTGTTATAAGTCATGATCCTGCCATAGACAAGGTGAGGAGAAGTAATACTGCAGACTCCCGGAAGGCTTCATCTTGGAAATTTTTGCGTTCATTCAAGCTATCAACAATTGGTCATTCATTTGATTTATTATTTAGAAGCAATTAATCTGTTTTTTTGGATTTTAGCATCCTAGAATGAGGAAAGGAGTGATTTTTGACCCTGTATATTGTGATTTTTGTTTATTCTTTGTTTCCCTTGTTGATCCCTTTGTTATGTATTTCAATTGACAAGTCTTTGTTGTATGATGTATAACGCTAGATCTTCATTAGATTTGTATATTCGTGTTGTTCTTTCCGACACTCCAATGAATATGGGACAAGGAGAGACAAAAGAAGGTACGAAAAAGTCGTAAATGTAATGAGGGAAGGAAATGTAAGACGGCCGTAAAATATCTGGATTCGCTATTGTCCAGGTTGCGGTAACAGTTTCTCTTTGGTTCATGGATCATATTCATCATGTATTTTTGTTATAATTCTATATTAACTGATAAATTTAAAATATCATGAATCTCGACTTCACTTGATGTCTAATAAATCTAAAGATTAATGGTCTGCATCATTTATAGATTATTGAAATTTACTTTATACCATTAAATGTAACTGAAATATATTTAAACGAACGAGTTGTATTATATATTAGAATGCCAGATTTTTAATTGAATAAGAGGTTTGGGTAAACATGTACCAATAATAAGACATAAAAACCAGTATCAATGAAAATACTAGACAATTACAGTTAAAGTTGAAATAATAATGAAAGGAAATACCCATATGCAAGAAAGTTGTTTCAATTATGATTTTAAACGACAGCAGTTACAAAGGGATTTAACACTAGTAGAAAAGACCACTTGATTTAGCATGTAATGGTTCAAACATTAACATCACCAAAGGATACCAATGAAAACCAGGGCAAACAAACAGTGTCACAATCTCCGTGAAAGTTATAGGATAAGGTAGTACGAGTATCATATCAAGGTTCCATCGTGCAACATGTTAGAGCACGTAAAGGAAATGGCCAGTAACTAAGCTTTTCTTTTGCAGTTAATTGAGTATTGATAAGCTAATTTTGATGATGTTATTCAAGCATACTTCAGCCGAGATAGATTAGTGGACAGCAAATCTGGTTTAGCCTTGTCGTTTAGAATTTGGTATGCCATGGTCATGTAAATTGAATTGCACTCCTTAACTTGGGCTGTACTTTTGATTCTTGTCTCCAATGGTTACCATGATTGTAATCTAATGATTTGAAAACTTTTTTTATTTGGGCTTTGAAACACTGATATGAACAATATTAAGAACGTATCATGTAGTGGTTTCAACAGTGACGGTCGTATACTCAACAAAATATACTACTCCCACTACTGCTAGGAATATCACCACTATTACCGCGTAATTTACCTTTTCTTCATAAGCTGTTTGCACTCCATTAATGCAATCTTAAGCATATTCAACTTCCGAATTGTTACCTCTATTAATCAGTTAATCTCCTAGCAAGACAAACTATCAAAATACTCTGGTCCCATCAACTGGATCCCACACATCTTTGCATAAGTGCCTTAAGGTACGTTCTGTCTAGGCTATGCTTACTTTATTCTTAATATAATCAAGTACAAGGCAAACATGCTAGTTCATTCGAAAGCATTCATCCTCTCAATAGAGCTTCCTTCTCCTACTTCATTCAGCTTTTATCAAATTGATCCACCATGTTAAAATAATTTTAAAATATGTTAATCCAGAGATAGATATAGCAGAAAACACAGTAGAAATGCACTCAAATTTCAGGGAGCATCAACAAATAGTAAGATACTCACTCATGATCCACTACGCACAACCAAATATGCCACTTTTAGATGGTGCCCCCATCAATGGACATACAAGACAGAATTCAGTTGAAGCATTAAATACTTTATATCATTTCTTCCAAACAGCATTACGGACCACCACCAAAGTCACTCCTGCTATGTAAAAATATATAATTGCAAGTGTTCTCATAACTATAGCAAATCCACCCAAGACAACAAGCTTTAGATGCAACAACGACAAAAAGGTAACTAAACACCAGCTCCGCTAATTCCAACATCCTGGTTAAAATATAAAAACATTGTTGAACGCGGCAAGAAAACAGATGTTGCCAACACAAACAGAATTTGCATCATTGCAAACTTGAATGCATCCTCTTACTAGACGTTGAACATTAATAAAACAGAAATTTGCCAATAGAATTAACTGCAAGCAACAATGAAATTCTGAATAATTGAATATTAATAAATACCACGATAATAAAAACATGCCAAACTGCGATCATATCTACAAAATACATGTGCTAAATGTTGTAATTAATTTACCTGGAGAATAAACACCTGAAATGCTAAATTTTGGGGGAAAAAGTTATTGATTATCTAGGCATTGTAACTCCTAAAAAAACAGATTCATTATCCAAGCAACATTTTAGAACGCGTACTTTGTAGATATGATGGCATAGTCGGGCATTCCCATGGACAGAATGAGAAAATTAAACAGCATGCCCCTTTTCTTTGATGGAAAAAACTTTCCAATTGCATTATGCCATATATGTTGTCCCTTCACGTCACCGATCCAAGTCATCAATGAAATACAACAACTAGAAATCTAGAATTGCTTCAGACAAAAAAAAAATAATAATTCAATGAATAGCTCCAACAAAATTCGCAGAGTTATATATACTTGCACTGGATTTCAAGAAGGATGTTTGTTTCTCAAACAACATGTGAGGTCCTAACATTTCCAACCTAGAAAAAAGCGTCATGGAAGAACATACTAAAACTCAGTTCAGTTCAGACACAAGCATCTGAATTCACTACGGCTGAGAATCTACACCGGCAAGCAGGGCAGCACCAAAAACAAGCTCAGCTCAGGAGAAGCCCTTCCCGAGCTTCTGAATGGCCGTGTACATTTTTCTCCTGGACCCAACAGCACTAATCCCCATATCTTTCAGATCCTCTAGAGTCAACATGGGCAAAACCTCATCATCCACCTCATGCACTTCAAACACGGGTGCATATCTCCCTAACCCCAGTCCATTAAGCCAAACCCTAACACCATCTTCACCACCCCTAACCCTTCCACCACAATTCTCGTTATTCCTATCCCCAGATTTCCAATCCCTAACATCAGTATCAGACGGTGCAGATAGCTCAACCCCGTCATGCAGTTGCTCCCTTTCCCTACCCTTAAAAACCCTCCTATGCCCATCAACCCCCAGATTCTCCATACTATGAATAGGGCTTTGCTCCTTCAAAGGGCTCTCCGAATTCTCAACCTCAAATTCCCGATACCCATCATCGTCCTCGCCATCTTCCTCCCCGTTATTATACTTCTCTCCCTCCCCTTCTCCTCCACCGTTATCCCCGCCACCGTCCTCGATTCGCGAAATCCAATTCGATCTGACCCTTTTGGTGGCCACAGAGCCCCTCTTCTTGGACTCCTTCACCTTCCAGCTCCCAATTGCAACAGAGTCCACGTTCCCTTCTCGGTCGTTCGACACTTCTAGGGTTTCGTTAAACTCGCTCAGGTTCGTTAAAGGACGAGTCTTGGAGGGTTTACCTGGGTCCTTGTCTTTGCTGCGGTGGTGGTGGTGGTGGTGGTGGCCGTCGAAGGCAAGTTTCCAAGGCTTCGCGTTGCGGCGCGCGGAATCATAGGGCTGGTCGCCACCGATGTCGCCCAATCGGACGCTTGGGCGGCGCTGGCGTTTGGATCCGATGGCGGGCTCCAGGGAGTGAAGAATTAGGGTTCCTCCGGCACCGTTTATTTGCCCCTCCGTCGGCTGAATCTCGGCCATTTGGGTTAATAAGTGTGTAGAAAATGCAGAATTAGGGATAGGGTTTGAATTGAGAAATAAGAGTGAAGAAAAATAAGACAAGTTGAAGAAGCTCCTTATTGTAACCCTTTTTCGAATATGTTGATTTGCAGTGGTCTTAACTGGAAGATGCTAATGATGCTCACAATTTTTTAGACAGAACCACCACGTTTTCGACCACACCACTTAGGGGTACTTCCATTTATTCCTTGTTTAAATCAGGAAATAAATTCTTCTAAACAATTTTTTTAACCTGATTTTATAAACTATATATAAATAAAATGTTATAAACTATATGAATTATTTTATGAAAATGTTTAAGATAGAATGAAGTTAAATTGATTTTTTATTTATATTAAGAATAATACTCCAATTCAACCTTGTTTTTTATTGGTGGGAGTGACAATTGTGAATGAGTTTGTTACTCTTTTTAGGAAAACTTTTATAGGAACGTTATGATAATAAAAAAGTATATTAATATTAATGATTATATATAGGATTCTGAGACGTATAATTTTTTATAGTTTGACTTTATTTATGAATTTAAAGAAGAACCTGTTACTTAATAAAATAATAATCTTTAAATAATAATGTTTTTTAATCAAATTAAATACCTGTCGTAATAAGATATATATAAGTTTTTTTAAGAAACAAATTCTTTTGTAACAAGTATTTTTAAATTAGTGTAGTAAAAAATCTACTCAATTATTATACTTGAAAAGAACAATTGTTAAACAATTATGAAAAAATGAAAATATCAAGAGAGCAATAACAACTTGATAAGAAAGTAATAAGTAACACAAAAAATATGCTCCCAAACTTACAATAATCTATCATAAATACATGTGATGTAAAAGTTTAATTGTAAAAGGTCGTTCACAGAAAATTTCAAAAAAATAACTACATAAACAAGATATAAATAATGAAATAAAAATATTTATTGAGTACACAAGTAACTTATATAATAAGTCTTTTAGAATAATTAAAATTCAAAATTTTTCTTTGATTTTCTTTCATATGAAAAAAGTTGTAACTTTTTAAAATATACGTTGACTAATAATGATATAATTACATGTTTTTTTTCATAATATTATTGACCTCTTAGTATACGCATTAAGGATCATCATAAAAAAAAATACTTTGGAAATTTAAGTTTTATCATCTAAATCATAAATCCTAAATATGTCAATATCTTAAAACCCTAAACCCTAAACATTTAAGTATTATTCAACATTCAAGTGAGAATATATAACTTAAGCTAAAAGCAATACCCTCACTCAAAGATTTTGTATTAATATTCCAATGAGGATAGGCGTGTATACCATAAATAAATAATTTCTATTAATTTCAAGGATAAAAATAATTTTTAAAAAAATCCTTTTTTATAGCTTCTAGATTTAAGATTTAGGTAGTAGTAATAATGTTCATTATAACATTATTCTTCAAGTAGATCAATAAAAGACTTGGATAATGACTTTGTTGTTACTCTAATTTTTTGTATTTATATATATTTTATCATATAACACTATTGTAAAATTAAATATACTAAGATTAATTGTAGTTGTGATTAAACTACTAAATATAATAGGATATGAATCTTAATTTATTGGTTGTTTATCACACTAAATGCTAGGATATGTTTTATGTATTAAAGGAATTGATATAAAATACTTTTAGAACCATGTTGCATAAAGTTTGAGTTTTCGTTTAGATAGTTTTAATTATTATATATTTATTTTACTTAAATTGTTATAATCAAACAAAAAATATATGGATATGATAATTATTGGATTTTTATTAGGAACCAAGATGCAAAACTAAAGATAACATGGGTGAGTTGGAAAGATATATGTTGTTCTAAGAATTAGGGATTTAGTGGTGAAATATGTAAAATTCTTAATCACTTTTAGCTAAATTGAATTGACAAAATGTTTTAGGTTCGCTTATCACTTTTGGCAACATGACCTTGAGATAGAGTTTATTCTGAAAAGAGAAAAATAATATATTATATGGTACGGAGTTGTGTGGTGTATTTTAAGAAAGAAATGAATTGATATTTCAAAAATAAACTTTTTTATTAGGGTGAATTGAATTAACGTATTAATTCCATGCTCAAATTCTTTCACTTCTCTTAGGACATGTCAATCTAAAATTTTATTTTACAATTGGCCGAAGTTTGATTGTATTATATTGTATGTGTTGAATGTTATGTATGGATGGTACCTTATGGTTATGCATATGGGATGAAACAATGTGTAGAGGATTGAGTTGCAATAGAATAAGTCATGCATGGTAATTAGTTATGCTTTATTACCGATGTAGTTGTTATAAACTCTGCAATTTTTACAAAGTGTCAAAATTTACTATATAGAATGTTATAAATTTAACTTTGGTTGGTCTTTTTCTATATTTGTATTTGACTTTAAGAGTTTGTTTGAATTAGAGAGTAGATTTGAGGGAGTGGTTTTGAATTTTTTATTTTTTATTTTTTTTAACAGAGTTTTGAGTTTATTTGAGATAAAAGTGTGTAGAAAGTTTAGTTGTTTGGATTGAGGAAAGATACTAAGATTTGAGTACAAAGTTTATAAATGTTTGTGAATGATGTGATGTATGTGATTGATAAAATATTTTTTTAATAAAAGATAATTTAAATTAATTTAAAATTAAAAATAATTAATTTGATGGATGTAATTAATAAATTATTAATTATTTTAAAATAAAATAAAATAATTATTGTTAATAATGATATTATTATTAT
>Ga0123340_1005943_pt1 | contig 11637 bp, 4 predicted proteins | sample SirMexnodulemix_FD_89961 | JGI IMG/M metagenome (GOLD analysis project Ga0123340, IMG submission 89961) | Root nodule microbial communities of legume samples collected from Mexico - Siratro Mexico nodule mix | ecosystem: Host-associated > Plants > Roots > Nodule | place: Mexico: Nepantla... | reverse complement strand
GACACAGACGATTACAAAGAATATGGTGCTAATCCACAGAATGATAAAGAGAAAACCAAGCCTCATGGTTGAAGTTAAACATTTATTCTGTGTTTCTTTTAATACTATTTTATATATATATATATATATATATATATATATATATATTATATTTTAATGGAATGAATAATTCAAGCCAGCTCACATTTCTTGTTGCTGAAAAGCAGAAGAAAATTGATATAAGAAAATATATGTAGCAATATATATAAAAGTTCAGCAGAAGATTTCCTTCCTACTATATGAGTTTTATATTTCTGTAATCTGTTAAAATCACGTGCTGAAATATATCTGAATTCTAATCTCTTTAAATACCAGCAACTGCTTAAGTTTGTATCTAGAAAACTTTATTCTCTTTCTTCATTTCTCGTCTAATTAATCTTTGTTGGTTGTTGATGAATACCTTGTTTGGTTTCACAGCTTCATACACTACTATTAGCCAGGCATAATCTATGTTTTCTGGTGAGACTCTAATTGGTAAGTGGTAGTTTGTTTTGATCAATGACATGTGTGAAATTTGGTTAAATTATTTACTTAATACTACTACTTGTTTGCACTCATTTACAAATTAGTTCTTACATTAAATATTAGATACAGGATAAAATTAAGATTTACTTATGTTTTTATTCTCTAAAATTTAGAATAATTTTAATTTTGATATTCCAAATTTACAAAAGAAAAAGTTATGATTTTAATCCTGAACAATAAATCTGAGGGACAAAAAAAGTTTTAAATTCTAAATCTTAAAGTTTAAACTATAAAACTTATATTTAAACCCTAAATTTTGAACTATAATTCCTTTAAAACTCATTTTAGTTCCTCAAGTTTATTTAATATTTAGGATTTTTTTTTTCAATTTTAAGAGGCTAAAAAGGTTTTCATTTAATTTGAGAGAACACAATTGAAATTACTCCATATTTCAAAGATTAAAAATATACTCCAATTTAAAATTAATATCATAATGTTCGTCTCGTCTTCTAACCCAATATGAGAAATAAGAGATACTGAGGTACGTTAGAGTGAATGAGAATAGTTAATTCCAAAGCCAATAAAAGCATAATATTGATTTGAAAAACTCAAATGTTATTCAACACCCAGTGAAAGAGAGATAAAACAAAAACAAAACATAGATATGATGTATAAAAACCAAATAAAGATAACAAGAACTATTAATAGGATGTTTAAAATAATTGCATACTTCAAATATTATTGGATTTTCTTTATCATTGATAATTTTATTTTTATATTTTAGATGCCACAGTGTTGTAACAAATACATATATTCTGGCTTGATCAGAAATGCATACGCAAATTTTGAAGAATCATGGTTACTATCTCTCCTAACGTTATGAAATAATGATTACATTTCAATTGATTTCTTGAGAAAAATTTCTCTCTCTCCCAACTCTTGTTCTCTACATGTTAATGAGGAAAACAATGCTATTTAGACTTTGTCCAAAGGCTTAGGAAGAACGAAGTGGTGAAGAGTTAATAAAGTCATTATAGGAAACATAGAATGTCCCTTATTTATTTGTAAAATCTTAATCATTAGATGGATATTGCCTATGTTTATATGCAAATGATAATTATATATAATTATAAAGACTAAAAGATTACTTTACCTTAGATTAAGGGTATTAAAAACTTGATATAACATCGAAAAGATTGATAGATAGATAATACTTAACTAATAATTAATCTTGTACTTGCCTCTTCTTGAAAAATGCAATGATGATGAGTATAGAATTGGCGCAAAGATAGGAAGTCTCCTTCACAGCTAGTGCACCAGTGGTTTCAATGATGTGACCCTCAACGTTCCCTACATCTCAATTTTGCGTTTTCATCATTAATATATTTGATCACAATGTATAAAGTTGTTTTTGTAACAGTGCCTGAATGAACAATCGTTCTACATTTTTCTTCTTTGGGGGAATATTTGTTTAGAATATATTTTTTTTGGTCAACGGATTCCAATGATTTTAACCATCTTTAAAAAGGGTTGGGAAATTATTAAGGAGTTGATTTAACATTGTTCTATGGAATTACATAACTCTTGTTAATACTTGTTAATGAGATTAGTGGATCAGAAACCAGGTCTTACACTAATTAATTGACATTCAGTTTTACTATATTAGTAAGCATGTTTTGCAGTAACAACACCTACTTCTATACTTGTTATGGTGACAGATATTATAATTAATAAATTGAGATTTGACAGTCCAACCTAAAGAGTTCATCTGCAAGATATTATTAGTTGAGCGAAAATTATTGATGTTTTTTTGCCTTTTAATCTACTGTTGATTACTGTGTGCAAGGATCAAACGCACTAATTAAGAAATGGTGGTAACCATATATGAAGTCAAGGGTAGATGCCAAAAAAAGGAGAAAAATTAAACTCTAAATATATTATGAGATGGCACACAAAATCCAAGCTCTAACTACCACAAATAATGTGCAGATAAATAACAACCCTAGTTTAGCTTTATTTAGCAGGTAGAGGGAGGAACACAGTGGCAGCATCCATGATAGAAACTAAAATCAAGCTAACTAATCATTAATCTAGTTCAGTTGACTTTGGATAATATCTTATTCAATTTTCCAAATGGTACTTATTATGATTCTTCTCCATTGGAAATGCTTGGCACAAAATTCAGAACAAGACATGCACCTACCACTCTGTATGCATTATTTTGCATGTTCATGCAAAATAATGAAGGTTTGCTAAAGAAAAAGGAAAGGGTGAGAATAAAAAGTAAAAATGAATAAAAAATTAATGATTTTATATTTTATTCATAAGTTTATTTATTAATATTAATATAATATTTTAATTATCATATCTGTAATTAACTATGATGTCACATAATATCTCTCTTACTATCTCCTTTTTTTTTGTTTGTTTTCTTTTTGTATATTTACTTATTCAAATTATGACTTATCCTACATTTGTTAACAAGGTAGAGGAAGAAATAAATAGGTCAAATAATAGTTTCACCTACTTCATCATTTAAATTGTCAGAACATATACGGCACACTGCAACTTCTATTATTGCAGTGTTACAAAGGATGGTCTTTTACTTTATAAATACTACAAATTGTTGAGTGAAAACAGTAAATTTACTATCCCATCACGAAACATACGGAGACAAACCAAATAAATAAGATAAGTTTTCTTTTAAATTATAAAGAAATAAATAAAAAATAGTTATTAAAATTTTTTGATTCATTAAATTTTTCAAATTCTTTTAATAAAATTTCGTTGAATCCACCCATTAACCATTTTTTTCATGATTGAATATTTAATTCATGATTATAAAAATAAGTTGTATTAATTTTAATCATTAAGTATTAGTAGAATAAAACATAAATGTTTATAAAATTAAATAGTTCAATTCATTCCTTATATATATATATATATATATTTCATAAATGAATTTAGCTGTAGATTACTAAATGAATGATGAATAAATGAAGTATTTCATCATTTCTAATTCAAATATACAACAATAAATGTTGAATAATTTTAACAAGTTTTACGGATGCATATCTATAAGTTATGTATATGTGTAAATAATATTTACATAAAAAATATATCGTAATATCTGTATTTTTTAAAAGATAAAACTCTTATCTACACAAACCTGAGATCGAAGATTTGATAAATTACATACTTAATGATAAAGTTATTTGTCAATTATATTACGGTACATACCCCTTCCGAATAGCTTAACTTTCTTTGATAATTGATAAAAGACAAAACTTAGAAAAAAATATAAACGAAAATTAATATGCTATATTTATTTAGTAGGACTTCAATAATTAATTCAACAAAACACCATAATTTTATTATAAAAAATGTAATATCATTATTTTATTTTTAATGGTATGTAAAATTATTCAATACTAAAAAAATAAAAAATTTCGTGTCCATACTCTCAAATTCCGCCACTTTTATTTCTTTTTCCTCGCGGTTGTTTCTACGACCAAGTAAACCATCATATATGACATAATTGATATGTGTATCTGGTCATTACACTTTTAGGAATGATAATCTTCAGCCAATATTTACAAAATGTGAAAATGAGAGGAAAGACAAAAAAAAAAAGGACAAAAATAAATGAAAATTTTCTGTTTGACCAGTAATACGGATGCAAAATAATAAGTTTACGTGGGACCAACTATTAAAACCATATTTAGAGTAATTTCCAATATAAAATTTTAGTTAGACATAAAGTTTTCTAACTTTTAATTAAAAATTAATTATAGAATCAAACTTAACAAAACATGAAATTAAGCACTGGATATAATAGTTACTTTACCAAAAAAAATTTAACCCCAGCAGAACATGTGTAACGGTTGCATTCATTGAAAGTAATCTGAAAATTTACATTTTAGAAGAAGATCGTTAGTTAAAACGTTTGATCAGTTATGAATGCATAATTAGAAGTTGGTGTATGTATGAGAAAATATAGTTTAATATGTGGTGGAGAGCAATTGATTACAGTGATTAATATTAATAATTAATAATTAGTAATTAATAATCTAAGATGAAGGGCTTGGGGTGGAATTACCGGAATGACCCCGAGAGAAAGATGGAGAAGAGGAAGAAAGAAGTGAAAGTGAAAAGAATGAAACCTGTGTCACAGCTCACGCACACATAACACTTTGAAAGGAGAAGATAGAAGAGACATCTGATCTACACCTTCTTCTCCCCAATTCTAGTTGAGAGTGGTGCCCAGTTCTTATCCTGCGCCCATTCAATACAAATTTCACCCTCGCACCACCCAAACGCTCCACAATTCTCTCTCTTCTCTCTCTCTCTCTCTCTCTCTCTCTAAATCATAATTCCACCACCATGCCGGGTCTTGTTTCCGTCAAAACCCCACCCGAGGCTCAACCGCTCCGAATTTCCGTACCCAACACGCCGACGCAGAGATCCGAACCGAACAACGCCAACAGCAAAACGCCGTCTCCACTTCCCAAAAAACCGCCCTCTCCATCACCTTCTCGTTCCTCAAAGAAGAAAACTCCCGAAACCCCTAACAACGCTGTTCTCTCTGATGCCTCTCTCGACAACCCGGATCTCGGCCCATTCCTACTTAAACTCGCACGTGACACCATCGCCTCGGGTGATGGGCCCGCCAAGGCCCTCGACTACGCCGTGCGGGCCTCCAAGTCCTTCGAGCGCTGCGCCATCGAGGGCGAGCCCAGCCTCGACCTCGCCATGAGCCTCCACGTCCTCGCTGCCATCTACTGCAGCCTCGCCCGCTTCGAGGAAGCCGTCCCCGTGCTCGAACGCGCCATTCAGGTCCCCGACGTCTCGCGCGGCGCTGATCACGCCCTGGCCGCCTTCTCCGGCTGCATGCAGCTCGGCGACACCTTCTCCATGCTCGGCCAGGTCGACCGATCCATCTCCTGCTACGACCAGGGCCTCCAGATCCAGATCCAAGCCCTCGGCGAAACCGATCCCCGCGTCGGTGAAACTTGCCGGTACGGTATCGATCTATTGTTGTTTGATGCAAAACCTAGATGCAGGCAATTAGAATTATTGAACATTCGCCTCGGTGTTTATCGTAATAATAAAATATTTCATTAACTGTGTCTATGTGAATTAATGAGGCGAAACTCTAATCATGATAGGGAAATATAGTAGAAAATCGTATTCAGGTTTCTGAAGCGAAATTATAATTCTAATCGAGGATAAAAATAAGAACATCTATAAAGCCAGGACTAAGTTTTTTCTTAATTGTAGTTAGATAATTTAGGGTTTCTGAACAACATAGAGAGAAAAGTATGTGTGTAATTAATAAGGTTACGGGGAATGTTAGAAAAAGTGGTGTGCTTGATTGTTGTATGAATGAAACCACTCTTTTTTGAGTTGGTGTTGTGCGTGGTAGATACTTGGCGGAGGCGAATGTGCAAGCGATGCAGTTTGACAAAGCGGAGGAGCTGTGTAAGAAAACTCTGGAGATTCATCGCGTGCATAGTGAACCGGCTTCACTTGAGGAAGCTGCCGATAGGAGGCTTATGGCACTGATTTGCGAGGCGAAGGGAGATTATGAATCGGCGTTGGAGCATCTTGTGCTTGCTAGCATGGCTATGATTGCAAATGGTCAGGATAATGAGGTTGCGTCCATTGATGTTAGCATTGGGAACATTTACATGTCACTTTGTCGTTTTGATGAGGCAATTTTCTCGTATCAGAAGGCTCTTACTGTGTTTAAGTCTGCCAAGGGCGAGAACCACCCTTCTGTTGCTTCTGTTTTTGTGCGGCTGGCTGATTTGTACCACCGGACTGGGAAGCTTCGTGAGTCGAAATCGTATTGTGAGAATGCACTCAGGATTTACTCAAAGCCGGTGCCAGGTACCACTGCAGAGGAGATTGCTGGTGGCTTGACAGAGGTTTCGGCGGTTTTTGAATCTGTGGATGAGCCAGAGGAGGCGCTGAAGCTGTTAACCCGGGCTTTGAAGTTGTTGGAGGATAAGCCAGGGCAGCAGAGCACTATTGCAGGGATTATGGCACGGATGGGGGTAATGTATTACATGCTTGGCAGGTATGAAGACTCGAGGAACTCGTTTGAGAGTGCTGTTGCTAAACTCCGGGCCAGTGGGGAGCGGAAGAGTGCCTTCTTTGGAGTTGTTTTGAATCAGATGGGGTTGGCGTGTGTTCAATTGTTCAAGATAGATGAGGCTGCTGAATTGTTTGAAGAAGCTAGGGGAATTCTTGAGCAGGAGTGTGGCCCGTGTCATCAAGATACTCTTGGAGTATACAGCAATCTTGCAGCTACATATGATGCTATGGGAAGGTAAGATCTTTCCTCATCATCCTTTATTAGTTTTGACTCGTATTTAGTAGATATTTTGCTTTGTACCCTGATTCCATTCATCGTATCTGTTCGCTTATGAAGCAGCCATAAAATAAAAGATACTACTTAAAGATTAACAGTGACCGACTGCAACCTTAATATTGTTATTACTGTGGTTATATATGTTGGGCTGCATGAGTGAAGCTGTTTTGGCTAAGCTTCGTTGAATTCAACTTTACTATAAATCCTCCACCCTAACCTTTGCTAAGGGGATTGATCTAAATGCTTTTTAAAACTTTTTGACAAGCTAGGATAAATATGTTTGACCCCTGAAAATTAATATTGTTATTTCTTCATTCTTTTGGGCATCCATTGATCTTATAGCTGGCCCAAACCTTGCCGTTTACAGCCAGAGTTTCCCATTGGTCTGAAAATTCTTTGTATGGATTCCTAGTTATATATGTCTGATAGTCTGTTATTTCTTGTTCTGATGGAATGGTAGAAAATAATCAAATGTGTATTTATGTTGTACAATGCCGTAGCGCTTCTATGTTTAAAGTAAGATTCTATTTTCAATGCATCCTTCAGAGTGGGAGATGCGATTGAGATCTTAGAATATGTCCTTAAGTTGAGGGAGGAAAAGCTTGGAATTGCAAATCCTGATTTTGAAGATGAGAAGCGTCGTCTGGCTGAGCTTCTGAAAGAAGCAGGCAAGACAAGGGACAGAAAAGCAAAATCTCTGGAAAACCTTATTGATCCTGGTTCAAAGAGGACAAAGAAGGAGGGAACAAAGAGGTGGCCTGGTTTGGGGTTTAGAATTTAACTATATTTTTACTCAATAATATATATATTGAATGCACATTCTGTAACATAGGATATCTTGTATAGGGTTGAATATGTAATTTGGGAGGGAGGTTCCCTGTTTCTTGATATTTGTTCACGCATTTGTTTCTTTTGGTTAATTGCTTTATCAATTTGTGTTGTGAATTTTTTTAGTTGTACCACCAAATTCCATCCGTTTCCGAAAAACGTTGAAAGCAAATTTTTATTCGAGTGAATAAATTTTGATGCGATTGTGTTTTATTTATCTTTCTGTTCAAGCGAACTAGCAAAATTGGTTTTTGTCTGGTTTCCGAATTACGCCAATGTCGGTACCTCATCTAAGAGTGAGAGGCATGGCGGAATTCTCGTGCTCTATTTATGGTGATTATGAACTACATCAACATGTGAAAGGCCACTTCAATCACCCGTGATTGGGATTTGGTTCCTTTATATTCTTGTTTCGTCAATGCACTTTTTTTGGTTGAGTTTGGATATGGATCCTATGAACAGTAATATTTTGCGAAGAAGTGTTAAGTTTCAATAAAATATGATCGAGGAGAGGAAGGTAATTTTCGCTTTTTAAAATGAAGTTCCTTTATCTATTTATTTTTTTCTACTTTTAATTTGTTACTGCTTTATTTAGCATCCACCAAACATTTTTTTTTCTCATTTACTTCTCTCCTCATAGCAAGGAAAAGAAAAAAAGACACCGCGCACTGTTCACAAATATAGGGACACTAAGATAAATTAATTTTTTTAGTAGTGGATAATTTAGTCTACTCATATCAAAAACATTTCAGACTCAGTTTCTTATGATGTTGAAGAACCAAAATAATGTGAGACAAGAAGTTGAAATCCTTTTCTTTTCTCTAAATATGAGTTAAAAAAGCTATTTTAAAAATAATTATTTTCTTCCATCAAAATCTGTCTTAGATTATACTTATTTATTGAAGTATCACATTAATATCTTTTCCTCCCTTACTTGGGGGTATATTGTCTGTCAATATTGTAGGCAGTTTAACATTGACAATTAATTCACTGAAAAATTGAAAGACAATTTTAAACTATGTAGTATGTTGGAGTTGTAGGCTATCAGGAGCCCAACGGATTAGGATTGTATTTGATGATGAATAATGCATACCAATATCAACATTAAAAAAAAGTCAATTTAAAATAAAATATACCAAATATTATAAAATTTCCTTAAAATCCTAAATTCCTATATTAATGAAATTCATTGATTTTTATAAAAAAAAATTAGTATACACATTTAGATTATATTTTATAGGTTGTATATATCAAAATTAAACAAGAAATCACAGAAATATAAATTTTTAAGAAAAACACTAGTGTATCATAACAATTTTGACTTCGGAATACACTTGTCGTACAGAAATTGTAATTAACGAAACGAATTTGGGCACACTTCTCTACTTTCTTTAGCTTTGTGGTTTAAAAAAATATAAAATGGATTGGTTGCTAAATTAAAATTCAAAAGGCAGCTAACAGTTTAGCTTTTATCATTTTAACCAAATTATAATTACTGTGTTTGCACTATTAATCTAATAAGTAGTTGAGGGAAAGGTCTCTTTTATCCTAGTTTTTATAAGGAAATAATATCTTAAATTTAAGATAGAAAAGGTCTTTTGAGTTAAAGAACTTACTAAGTTATCTTAAGATGTGAAGTAATTTTCTCAACTCAAGATTTTTGCCAGAAAAGGGTTGGCATCATTATCGAAAAATGAGAGGCTTCCACCACCTTAACTTGTCCAATTCTTCACATTTTTTTTATGGCTACGTTGCTCTTTCAAGAGTATTCATGATGTAACAAATATTTTATTGGGCCTCCTCCCCCTATTCAATACTTTCGTATTTCGACACCTCAAAATGTTTGGAGATTGATTATTGAACCAAGGAGTGGTGAACATGTTACGCCACGATGACATTGATTAATGAAAAATATCCATTACACTTCGAACTTGCTTTTTACAAAATAAAACATGTACATATAGAGTATAATATTAATAATTAATGAGGATACTTATATTGCTGTGAGAATATTGCTAATTAATTAATTAATTAATGAAGCTCGGGTCGTTATTTTTTCCCCCAAACTTTGAGTATTATTTAGAAGTTGTACATTGCAAAGCTAATTTGTGTACGTCTCCTAATTATTATTATTATTTTTTATTATGAAGTCAAAATGAACCCACGATACCACTTACACTATACATTCAATATCTTGGGATCTTATGCGATTTTGAATTCAATTTCACTTTTGACGATCAGGTTAATATTCAGAAAAGAGATTAAATATTAGTCACACTATTTTCACTATAAAAACCTCTATCATTATTCTGAGATGTTCACCTATTCGTATTATTTTGTTATTGAATTTTATCAGTATAAACTATTAGGAGAGGTCTAAGTATTTCCTATTTATGTTTTAACCACTTCTTCCTACACTTCTATGATTTATTTTTTTTACACTTTTATACTTTTAAAAATATTAAAAATATTCTTTTGAAATTTATATTTTAAATTATACATTCTAAAATATATTGGAATTTCAAATAAGAAATTTTTTATGTATTCTGATTTATGTAATCCATAATATAAGAAAGTAAAAAAAAGGTGTAATTAAGAAGATGAAAAAAATAAAATAATACTGTTACTTCTCCTGTGGAGGTGCGCGAGAAAACTATGAAAGTGCAGAAAGATATAGCCTAATGTTTCTGGTGTTGTTTAGATGAAATAGCGTTAATTACATGATTAATGGATAATTGAGAAAAGTTAATGCTAAGTGAATGTGTTTTAACCGATAGTGTGTGGGATAAACTCGTTTTGGCATTATCTCGGCAAACAATTTTCATTTTTTCGGAATTGAATACTTCAGCATAGTTACTTGTGGATCATGTTAATGATTTACTTTGTACAAATTATGAAAAAGTGAAATTCGTGAAAGAATATTCGAAGGGCAATCGCTGTACACAAAAATGGAGAATAAAATATGTAAAAGGATGAAATAGAATGGAATAAAATCTGCCATAATTATTAAGTAATTATAATTAACGTTGGTGGTGCCTATAATTTTCTATTTTCTGCTACCAAACAAAGGGTTAGATTATATTCTTATATGCTGTGTTGTGTTGTTACTACTACGTTAACTTCTCAAGGACTACGGAAGCTTCAAACTTCGAATAATAGATGCTTCGATAAAAAAAAGTCAATTTCATTTTCTCCACTTTTAATTTTTTAATCAATAATTACAAAAGTAATTCTTCTTTCTTATACTTTTTTTTATGTGCATGCATTAAGCACATAAAATGTGACTTTTTTAAATATTATTATCAATAATTAGAAAAGTAACTCGAATATGTATCTTCTTTTTTATTTCTAATCCATGGTAATTCGCAATCAACAATTTTTCCTTAATTATTTTTCTCCGACAATCTTACCTAACGTTATCTCCTCTTCAATTTGTCTGTCACCAAATCGTTATTAGGTTAATATAATATTTTGTAACTTATTTTATCTCTAAATCAAAGTAAAAGTCAATATATTCTTACACCAGTATTCTAGAGACAAGTTACTTGTCTCTGTATCAAATTAAAGCATATTATCTTAAGAATAATAACTTTTAAATTATCATTTCTTAAAATTGATAGACTATTTTATTTTTAATGATACAGTTTTAATATTTTCTTCCTTGTCAACTTTTGAAAATCATCTAAATTAATTATTCGTGTTTTATTATTTTTAAATTTCTACATATTTATGAAACATACAAAATATCAGAAATATTTAGTCAAAGAGCACTGTGTCAATTTCTTAATATATATACATATATATAGTCTCTATAAGATGAATGAATTTTAATTTGGTTTCTTTAGTTTTGTTTAATTTTTTATTCGTATAAAGTAAAAAAAAAAATATTACTTTTGATTTCTATTATTATATGACACTAATTAACTAGT
>Ga0123340_1005941_pt1 | contig 11638 bp, 10 predicted proteins | sample SirMexnodulemix_FD_89961 | JGI IMG/M metagenome (GOLD analysis project Ga0123340, IMG submission 89961) | Root nodule microbial communities of legume samples collected from Mexico - Siratro Mexico nodule mix | ecosystem: Host-associated > Plants > Roots > Nodule | place: Mexico: Nepantla... | reverse complement strand
ATTCATTATTTTAAAAAGTAAATATCTTAAAACCAATAAAATTAATTTATAAAGTGAGATAACACTTTTGAATTTAAGAATGGTAAAGTTTGGCTTAATAAATTAGTAGTAAAAACTTGATTTTATTTTAGTTGTAACAAGTACACATACCAAACTCCTTCATTCTCAAAAATGAAAAATTAATTGTTCACCTGATTATTTAAATAATTACTTGGATCCTCTGATTTTGGTAGATTTATAAATCTACTCACTCACCTTCAAGATACTTGGATTAATATATATTGATGGTTATAAATCTACTCTTATGTAAGTAAACATCTAATCAGAATTCATCATAAAAATCCACAAAATCAAATAAATGAGACTTCATTCCTTTACTCATTGTTTAAAGTGATACTTTTATTTATAGTAAAACAAAAGAAAAATAAAGTTTTTCTTCAACTAAAGAAATATTGCTATGTATGTTTTCTTCTACTTTTATTTAATATAACATTAAACATGGACTCCATAAAATTTCCTTTTTTTCTGTTCTCTATCTCAGAATTTCCAAATAAGAGTTTTTTTAAGGATTGCCTTAATGTGTTAACATAAATTTGAGTGAAGAATATGAAGAAGACGTAGGTTTCTTAAACTTCCTATAAAGTAATAAATTTGATACAAGGTACGGCCCTCAGATCTGAATCTTTCTTTTGCTTACTTAACATTCATTCTATTCTAAAGTCAATCTCCCAAGAAACAACCCTTAACAAGAGAAGATGCACGGAATTTTATCACGTGCACGTAAGAGTTGTACGTGGCAATGAAGTATATGCACTTAGGTTGTCGCACAACACCTAATTACGTAAGTAAAGTATTACTTTAATTGAATCGAAGCAAAATGTGATTGGTTGGAGTGCTTAAAATAGACATGGTTGCTTTTTGTGTTAACCTCAGAAATCAAGATTGACGACGCCGAAAGAGGAAGTGTGTGCCTATCTATATTAGCCAAGTGGAAAGGTTTCGTTTATCATAGTCTCAATAATGCGTTTCGTGACAAAGATAGCTTTTCTGAGTTCAATCATTGTGAGATTTATCTAATAAATTATTGAAAGCTGAAAAGAACTTTTGTAAACACAGATGAAATAATAGTGTTGAGGTCTTGATTGCCACTTTGTAAGGAATTTTAAAAGACGAACTTAATATAGAGTTGCTTGCTCTTAATTTCAAAATACAAACTAACCCTAAACAATAAAAAAAAAAAAAATCAGGACTTGAACATATACATATCAGCATCGTTACATGATTTTAACCAGGACTAACTGTTTTATACAGATGCATGAAATCAAACTAGGGTTTGTTAATGGAAATTGTTTTAGCATACGTTAGCGACATAAGAAATGTCTTAGTTTTGGTTTGCGTAAGAATCATTACTATTTCGTCTAACTATTTTTTATACCAAGATCGGGTAACATACGGAAACCTAAAAACTTTATAATTTTGGTTCCCCATTCAATCATAGTTATTGCCATTTGTATCTTAGGATAACGACAAAATATTCATGCAATACTATCGTTGTCTCATATACCGAGGAGCTGCCAGATATAGAAAATTTATTGGATGGCGTGATGTGCAAACACGTCTTTGTCAATCATATGGAAGAAAAAATATCAAAGAATATAATTTTATTTTCCTCTCACTTTTTTACCAAGATTTGTGTAAGGCAAGAGGAAAACAAACTCGTAGGTTAAATGAAAATGATAATGACTTCTTGTTAGGATATTAACTTTTACCGTTACTGATAAATAATCCATAGAATTACTTTTTTACACTTGTTTATTTTTCATTCTTGGTTTAATAACGAAAGGATTATTTTTTTTTATTGATTTATTTAGGATACAAATGTACTGCTACCCTCTAAAATTTGAGATACCCAAATAATCGACCTTCTTTTTACACTTTTTAGATAAATTCTAAGAAAAACCTTAAACCATTCAAAAAGCCCCATGAGAATTTCCCTTCGGATAGAGAGAAAAACAGTAACAAGAAATTTCAATAGATATGAAACTGTACAAATGGTTGATACCTCAACCAGAGAATTCTATTTTCGTTTGAGATTGTAATATCTCTTTCAATGATGCTCTTGTTGAACTTAAGTAGGGTGGATCGGCTAATTGCCTAAGCATATGTCTTTTTTTTTTAATACATTTCTTTTCCACCTTTTATTATATGACAACTAATGATTTATCACCTGTGTATCTTCCACCAAGAACCGAAATTGCGGGAGCCTGGGAACCACATGAAAGTCTACTTCAACAATCACGCCCTGAAAATCATCGAATCAATTGAGACATATCAAATCCATAAATATTGTATGGTGAGAATCAAATATGAAATTTAATGAAAATGCCTATTCAACTAGTGTACAAGTTGAATGGCTCCATACATGCAGGTGCCAGGCAACCACCACAGAATTGGCGATTGTAGCACAGAAGTCAAAAGATCTCCTGAAAGATTAACATGATGTAGATTTCAAAGCAACTTAAGGTCCTGGGGGAAATGCATCTAGTCATGGAATATCTACAAAGCCCCATCATCAAGCATGAATAACTTTTTTCTCGATTCTGTAGCATGAACTTGAATTATTGTCTGTAGCTACCTTCAGGGCACGCTGATACAAAAACATTAGATCAAATTCCCAATTACAGCAGTCAGAAGACCAAGAACATTCAGGTTAGTTAAAAGGAACACCAGAATGAATATTTACTAAGTGATAGGGTTATAGAGATTATAAACCCATTATGCTCAGCCTAGCAGTAGGGGATTTAGGTAGCTTGTATGAGGGTCCAAATTCAAACCTCGTTGTCATTATTGTACACACACAAACAATGTATAGTGGATATAAAGCAAATCATTAAAATATTATTGTTATATTAGATTTGATTGCTTACACTGACAGCATGATGGTTTGATCTGCAAAACACCTTAACGTCTGAATGCATGTTAAGAACCACAACGAGACCCTGACTGTTTTGTTCGTTCCCTTTCATTTCTTTTGGCAATCTGGAGTTCATCCTCCCCAAAGTAGTGAAAGCATCTGACAAATATTGAGCCTGCCAGATAACAGTCTCAAACATGCATTAGAGAAGCTTAGCCTCAAGTGGATAAGCATAAAAGTGAGCTTCAACCCGAACATAGTCAATCTATTTTCAAAATGGGCCAGTCACTGGATGCGTTGAAAAAGCAGAGGATTTTCAGCCATTTGAGAACTTGAATCAGGAGATATAGGCTGGAGCAATCCACTGTTGGACAAGTCTTCCAAGGACTTAATGTCTTGTTGCAAACGGGCCACATGTAGAATGGTATGGTCCAGAACTAAAGGATCATCAGGAGGATTTTGGAGAAGGGTGAGCAAAGCCTGTTTATAAACTTGAGCAGACAATGATGGTTTTGCATCCAGCCGATGTCTACAGAAATTTGCCACCTTGATGACATGTTTACAGAGGTTTCCCAGCCTAGACCAGGAACAATCACAAAGTGAAAATTCTGAACCAGGATTCCAAACTGTATATACCAAGCTTCTGTCAGTCTGGGATAAAACTTTGGCAAGATGGAGATTTTGCTCATCCAGCATCACATCAACATCAGGAATACGAAGAGCATGATGCCAAGCATTAGAGGAGAAAGAATTGTCCCGTAGATTCTCAAAATACCCTGTCTCTAAACTGTACTGATCCAACCAGTATAACGAGTGAAATTCAGTAGTTAAAGCATGGATTAACCAGTCAACTCTTAGCCAGAAATTACCATAATTCTCCTTCAGAAGCACAGATTTTAATTTTAGGTGATAGGATTCTATTGCAGCATGGGGCTCAGGGGTTGTCACTGGGAATGACTTTATGGCATCAATCCACATATCTGCATGAGAAAGCACAGTGCCACGATATTCAAGAAACAGCATTAATTCTCAAAATACACAAACGACTGGATACTCCACTAATCATAATGAAAATAATTCGTTAGTTGTAGAAACACTAACGCAACTATTGCCCAACAAAACCTAAGGCACTTATCTGGAGGTGAGATTGAGAATGAAATGAATTTGGATATAAAATCTGAATCAGAGCGTTTCAGATCAAAACTGATTTTGACGTGTGCCTACTACAGCAAGAGCAGATATTTCTTCAATGAATACAAAATGCATCATCAATTGAACAATACCTATACTAGCTTGCCAATGGTTCTTGAAATAGTCCATAAAGGCACACTGGTCAACAAAAATTTGCATAAGCTCTTCAACAGAATCCATAGCATTTGGCCCACATTTTGTACAGTACAGAATCCATCCCAAATGCATAAACATCTCCCGTTGCACCTCAAAGTTGCGGCATTTTTTGAGAAGTTTTTTAATCAGAGTACGGCGAACATGCCAGGGACATAATAGAATGCGACACTGGAAAGCCTCTCTGCAACGAGCAAGATCTCACTCCATTTGCTATTCAGGTGGGTCTCTTAAAAAAAGTTTAACGAAACTAAAAATAACCACACTTATCTCTTTACCTTATGATAGAAAAGTGCAAAGATGGATCATCCAACAAAATAGCACCAGGCCTCCATCTGGGATCCTTGGTTCGTAATCTTTCAGATAGCAATACAATCCACTTATGAATGGATTTACCAACAAAAGATGAGGCGATGATCCAGGCAACCGGAATTGCATTTTGAGATGAATTGAAAACAAGTAAAGAACATACAGGATACTGTAAGGGGCAATAACGAAAACACGTATGAGACATTCTAAAATCCAGCAATATTCAGCTGACATAACTAATTTTTCATCATAACAAAAGAAGGCCTAGGTGTGTGTGTTATTCATGATTATAATGATGAAATTGGTTGTTACTAAATGACCTAGACAGATTCAAGACGTATAATATATGTTTCTTCTAAACATGCCCTTTTCCCATCTAATCAAGCTAAAAGTTATACCCTTTGGCTAGTCCTGACTTCATGCATAATTAACTTAGTAATAAAATGTAAGTTCCTTTGTTGAAAAGGTAAACACGAGCAATGTGCGATACCTTGAGCTTCTTCAAGCCAAAACCTGAATGAAAGGAAATTAAACTATTATTTCCATAACGGAGCATTTGTTGCAACTGCCAATCTGTCTGTATACCCAACACAAATGGTTCTGAAGCTGAGTTATCTTGAAAATAGAAAACATGCTTCTGATGCCTCTGAACCCATATCTTTACGCTGCATTCATCATTTTCGTGTATCTCATGTGAAGAATTACGAACAGTCCTTTCCATATTACGCACATCATTTCGAGTGAGAAAATCATCGCGGTTTTGGGGGCCACCTTGCTGCTGCATCTCCTCTGCATGATGCTGTATTATCTTGTCCAAAGACATTCCAGCATAAAGCATAGACATCACTTTCTGGCGTAACTCCTCAGAAATTCGTGGAGCATACATAGCTCTCGTCCCCACCGCGTCCCTGTCTAGCAATCCATGACATGGTGCCCCTGATTTATCTACATGCCTTCTTTGGTTATATATGATTAGCGCAAGGAGGGGTCTGGTGTACAGTCTTTTAATAGTGAAATGACAAAGGCACCCCCTCATCATGTGACGCCTTCCCGGCCTGCTCCCCTTCCCTGAAGCAGGCTTGGTGCTCATACTATCCCCTACACCTGAGTCACTCTCTCTGTAGTCTTCGGGACCATAAGAACACCAGTATCTAAATATCAATGCATAGTTTCATATTGCCAATTAGCCAATCTGTTCAGATTTTTTAAGTCAACTGAGGCTTAAATCACATAAACTATAAAAACAAAAAGATCCACAATTTGACGGAAAAATGAATAAATAGTTTATATAAATAGAGAGGTTTTATAAGAACTTCCAACAGCAAAAAGAAAATAAGTTTTTACATAAGCAAAATCTAGCTTATGCATAAGTTAAAAAAAATAAAAATTTAGAGAAGCTACATGAGATGGCTTCTACAAATCAGCTTAATCCACAAGCCAATAAGTGTTTATAGAGAAATTTCTCCCAACAGACCCATATTGTCATCCAATCTCAAATGGCATTTACGATAAGTTTATTGGCCTTTAGAATAACTATCTTGAAATCCACATCCGTCACGGTTCCTGATTGGTTGAAATTAAACCCAATTTCACTTCTACACCAACCATACATAGAAATTAAAGTAAACAACTAAGTATATTTCATAATTGTAAGTTTGAATTGAAAGAAAACTAATCTTACAGAGTGTATTCAAGGTAGCCATCAACCCTTGGCTTGGCAATGCTTCCTTCAGCTCTCTTCCTTCTTGATTCTATGCGAAAACTCGCAGGGCATTCGGGATTGGAAGATTCCCCTTTGACAAAATCATGAACTCTGGCAAAAGGAATGAGAGCAATATCATCACCACCTTGGCGACCACCTTCCAATTTGACCCAATTTATGTGAGCAGCAGATAACTCGGAACAAGGAGGGTCCTGTACCGGAAGGTTCAGAATGTCCTCCATTCTCGGCATCTAACATTCCCAAAACAAAATCAACAACTCAATTCCAATTAATGAATTTTGTCATCCACATTCCCCAAAATTAAACCGTGTAACATTAATAGCAAGAATTCTTGACGGAGAAATTTGGTTTACCTTGGTCGCATTCGCGTCAACAAAGTAGATGCAATGTTTTGGGATAAACGAGAAGTGGAACTCAGCGAGTGAAAGAAGAACTCTTCGACAGAGTAGCGACAAACGAAATAAGAACTCTGCTTCTGGTTGAAATGGGCCTGCTTTTTGCACCCCATGGGGAAGTAAAAGACAAAACTAGTCATAAACCTAATTGTTTTTCATTTTCTAAGTTTTTTGTTCTCTTTGCACTCCCTCTCTCGATGTGCTGCTATTACCTGTTGTAGCCTCCACTATCACCCCATTATCGTAGTCACTGTGATTATTGTCGCCGTAGACGGTTGCCGTTTCTGCTGTGAAAAGTGAGATTCACGTTACTGGTTTCATTTTTGTAAGTTCTCTACATACTTCGGATTATTTAATATGGAAAATTTCTGAATTATCAGTACTTTTGTAATATGAAAGTGTTTCAATTTAGCTTTTAGGAGTGGACGAATTCTTCTTGCACCTCCATGATTTCGTTCTGCACCTCCATACCTCATATAAAAAAGTCTATTACATCTTTGTATAAAATTACAAAAGTTAATATTATTCTCTACTTCTTTCACTTTTTGGTAAAATTAATATTTTATAAATATGATGATTGACATCCTATCTACATTTTCAAATAAAATATAAACAGAATGATACTTTATATGGGAAGGTGCAATCTAGTTTATATTTGATTTTAAAATATAAATCAAATAACACTTTATCTAGTTTATATTTTTATTTTTTTTATAAAAATAAATTAAATAATATCTCATCCAATTTACATTTTTTTTTAAATACTCATTTTAATTATTTCCATAAGATAAATATTGAATTTTAAAGGTTTATGTGGGCCAGGAAGAATTTGTCAAAGGAGTGAACTTGTAGGGAGTGATTCTTTCTACACCTCTATATTGACTTCCTGCACCTCCATAATTTTAACATATTCTCATTTTAATCTTGAAAAAAGACAAAAACAACCTTTATTATGGTAACTGAGATTTTTTTCTTTTCACTTTGCGGGTTACACAAACCGCAATACAATTAAAAAATAAATACATTACGGATTGTACAACCAGCAATTTCATATTCTGCACCTTTCACATTGCGGGTTGTACAACCCGCAATATAAAACTTTTTCTAGATACATTGCGGGTTATATAACCCGCAATACAAATTTTTTTTTAAATACATTACGGGTTGTACAACCCGCAATGTATTTAAAAAAAGTTTTATATTGAGGGTTGTACAACCCGCAATGTATTTAAAAAAAAATTTGTATTGCGGTTTGTACAATCCGCAATGTATTTAGTTTTTAATTGTATTACGGTTTGTGCAACCCGCAAAGTGGAAAAAAAATGAATGTAAGTTATCATGAATAAAGGCTATTTTCGTCTTTTTCTCAAGGCTAAAATCAGAATATATTAAAATTATAGAGTTGCAGGAAGTCACCATGGAGGTGCAGGAAGAATCAGTCACTTGTAGGATTCAAAAGGAAATCCCCTTTAAGGCCCATCACGATGTTGGGATTCCGAGAGCTTCTTCCTGCACCACCATACAAATTTTAATTTCTTAATCTGTGCCTTGTGAAAAGACTCCTTTGTTCCTCTAAAAGTTAATTATATGCTTGAAACAATGAAATGTAGGTGTGTAAGGGAGGTGGTGCTACTGTGGTGACCGTCGAGGCGTGGTGTTGTGGTGGTAGTGCTTGGGAGTTAAAGGTTGGTGGTGGTGGGTCGTCATGGCGGAGCAGTGGTCGTCGCAAGGTGGTGTTTTTGTCTGAGATAAGTTTGGGTAGAGGTGGGTTTGTTTTGTATTCCGAAATATAATTTCCGGAAAATTACCCGATTTCACTTTCAAGAAACATTTATTTGGTTTGTATTTATGTTTTCGGAATATACCATTGTGAAATTTACGTTTCATCATAATAGACTGCTCCAAAAGCATTCTTCTTTGAATTTATGTTTTTAAAACAACCTATTTCGAAATGAAATTTAACTTTCGAAATGACATGTTCAAGTCAAAATTAATGTTCCAGAATAACATGTTTCAAACCCATATAATTTTTACCACAGGCTATTGTAATAATATAATTTGTTAACACTTTAAATTGTATATCACATGTTTTAATTTAAGTAGCGTAAATAGTAAGATTTATAGATAAAATGAGATACTTAAATTAAAATAGTTAATTTATTAAATATCTTCTTTTAAAAAAATAGATACTCAAATTAAAATCGTTATTTAAATAAAAAAAGAAAGTAACAACTTATTCCTTTCTTTAATGCATGAATTTATTTTCAACTTTGTGTTCCTCCCAGCCCTTCTAACATTTAAATAAATGCATTTTTTTACATGGATTCAAATAAAATAAGTATTATTTTCATCCATATAGATTTATTTTATCTAAATTACACCCACGGACAAATCATTTATTGGTTTTCAGATATTTCTTTTATTTATGTTTTTTTTTATTAGACGTTAAAATTTAAGAGATAGCCACTTATTATTCGGCAAAAAAGAAAAAGAGAATTTTGTTGTATAAAATTTTAAATTTTAAATTTTAAAATACTAGTTAGAATATTGTGACAATCATCACCTTTGATAACCCAAATATCAATTTATAATTATATCATTTAAAAGCAATAAAATAATAATTTAGAATATATAAATGGTAAATTAGTGGTGCAGAAAATTATATTGATTTGAAATGGAGACATGGTTTGAACAGTGACATAGGAGGAGTATAAAAGCATTCTCTTTCACCCTTCTCATGCACCATTGTTGAGCTTAGCCAAATCTCCATGGCACCACCCTCGCCAAGTTCCTCCACCGTGCAGAAGGTGAAACGCAACCTCGTCATGCGTTCCACCTGGGCCGAACTCAACGGCGCCATGGGAGACCTGGGCACCTACATCCCCATAGTCTTGTCCCTAACCCTAGCCAAAAACCTCAATCTCGGCACCACATTGATCTTCACCGGCTTCTACAACATCGTCACCGGCGCCATCTACGGCGTCCCCATGCCCGTCCAGCCCATGAAGTCCATCGCCGCCGCCGCCCTCGCCGACCCCACCTTCTCCATTCCCGAGATCATGGCCTCCGGGATCCTCACCGGAGCCGTCCTCCTCGTGCTCGGACTCACCGGACTCATGCAGCTAGCTTACAAGCTGATGCCCTTATGCGTTGTGAGGGGAATTCAGCTCGCACAGGGCTTGTCCTTCGCGTTGACCGCGGTCAAATACGTGAGAAAAGTTCAAGACCTTCCAAAGTCAGCATCTTTGGAGAAAAGGCACTGGCTTGGGTTTGACGGGTTGATTCTCGCTATAGTATGTGTTTGTTTCATCGTTATCATAAATGGTGCTGACGAGGACCATGATCAAGACCATGATCAAGATCAAGATCAAGATCAAGAAGCAATTACCCGTGAAACCCGAAGTAAAATGAGGAAGATGAGAAGGGTTTTTTTCTCCCTTCCTTCTGCTTTCTTGGTGTTTGTGCTGGGTGTGATTTTGGCTTTTGTGAGAAGGCCTAGGGTTATGCATGAGTTTAGATTTGGACCCTCTTCAATAGAGGTGGTGAAAATGTCTAGACATGCATGGAGGCAAGGGTTTATAAAGGGTACTATTCCTCAACTCCCATTGTCAATTCTGAACTCTGTGATAGCGGTTTGTAAGCTCTCTTCAGACTTGTTTCCGGGTAAGGATTTTTCAGTGACATCGTTGTCGGTGACTGTGGGGTTGATGAACCTTGTGGGGGGGTGGTTTGGGGCCATGCCATGTTGCCATGGGGCAGGTGGGCTTGCGGGGCAGTACAAGTTTGGAGGGAGGAGTGGTGGGTGTGTGGCACTTCTTGGTGCAGCCAAGTTGGTGTTAGGGTTTGTGTTGGGGAGTTCTTTGGCTCACTTCTTCAACCAGTTTCCTGTGGGGATATTAGGGGTGTTGCTGCTGTTTGCTGGGGTTGAACTAGCCATGGCTTCTAGGGACATGAACACTAAGGAAGATTCCTTTGTTATGCTTCTTTGTACTGCAGTTTCTTTGGTGGGTTCTAGTGCTGCTCTAGGTTTTCTGTGTGGGATGATTGCTTTTGTGCTTCTGAAGCTCAGGGATTGGGCCAATGGTAAACCACTTATTTGGAAGCATGAAGACTCTAATGAAGCAGTGTGAAGAAAAAAATTAGTTTATTAATATGTATCTGATTATCTAAATCTTGTTGCTTTTGCTTTGTAATGGGTTATTAGTGTCTTGTAGTGTATATAATTGCATGGCTTACAATAAATGCTTCTCATGCAAGTTTTTTTTTTTTTTTAAATATTCTAGCTTTTCTGGGATTTGATAACCAAATATTGAGTTTCACTCATGTACTGTACTTTTAAGGAAAGAATATAAATGTAGCTTGTACTTCAAGTTTTGCTGTGTCTCTTGTTCTATCTGTGAACATATGCCTATATGTCTCTACTGTGGGTGTAAAATGGTGATTATGTGGTTGTGATGTTTTTTCACTCACTTATGAAAAATGGTGATTCACAGCTAATATTAATTTTTTTAATTATAAAAATTTGTTTTTTTTTAATTATCATATTAATAGGTTATGCTTTTCACTCATTTCAATTATCATATACGTATGTAACATTTCACTTGTTAAGTTTGTTGTATTCTTTTCTTTCTTGTATGCACAATCTTAATCTGCATGTGGGGTTGTCTTCATCAATCAAACCATCAAAGTTGCATAATCCCTTTCTATATTGCTTTTTGGCTGGCAATGTCCTGATGCAAATTAATTTCTCTGCTTTATAAAATTTTAAATTTATTTTACACAATAATAAAGAAAATAAATATAGATTTAGATAGTAATGATCAAACATAAGAAAAAAAAATATAAGTTATTTTTAAATATGTTAACTAAAAGGTAATATTTGTACGAGTATAACTTATCAAATAATCAAATACATTATTATTATTATTATTATTGTTCATAATTTATATATAT
>Ga0123340_1005933_pt1 | contig 11647 bp, 10 predicted proteins | sample SirMexnodulemix_FD_89961 | JGI IMG/M metagenome (GOLD analysis project Ga0123340, IMG submission 89961) | Root nodule microbial communities of legume samples collected from Mexico - Siratro Mexico nodule mix | ecosystem: Host-associated > Plants > Roots > Nodule | place: Mexico: Nepantla... | reverse complement strand
CATAAAAATTACACAAAAAATACGCTCAATTTTATAAAGACGGAAATCTTAATGAATTTTTTATAAATTTATTGAGAGTATACTCCTTTATTTAATAAAAATGAAAAGGAACTTTTGAAAATAATATTTGAGACTTAGACAATTTAATATATTTTAAAAAATTAGATTGATTTAATAAGAAAAATATATTATTAAGAATTTTGTTTTAATTATTAATTTGAAGTTTGTAAGTGCTGTTTCTGGAGTGGGGTTGGTGTGTAGCGTGAGGGGAGGAACAGCAGCCTGGTGCCTGCCTAGCCTACCTACCTCGCTGGACCCATGCCGTTGGCGAGGATATTAACTTTTATAATTAAGCTCTTTCTTTTGTTTATGTTTTTTAGTTAATGCTTCAAAAAGATCACTGGTATGGGTTAGCCCAATGGTATTTAAAAATATTATGTCATTACTTTATAAAATTATACAAACAAATCTCAATTGGATAAGAAAACTGAAAAAGATTTAGAAAATTGTTATAATAGTGATTTTTTTACGTATAACATCTTTATCGATATCGCGTTTTAGTTTGAGAATTTTTCCTTATTTTAAATTATTTTTACAATATTCAAATAAAAACGAGTTTGAATAATAAAAAAAAAGAAAAGAATAACGACAAATAAATAATTATATAATAAAGAATAAGCGAAATGAGGAGGGGCAAGAGAAAAAGGGTGTGGGTTGTTTGGTTTGGTTCTTAGTTGTTTGTGTGGGCATCGTTAGGCTAGTGGCGATCGGATCCAGCTACAGCTACAGCTACAGGTGCGGATTCTTCTTCTTCTTCTTCTTCTTCCAGATCTTTCTTTCAATCCTCACAGGCGTCTCTTACTTAGTCCTAGGGTTTTTGTTTCCACCATAGATGTGTTTCTTCATATCTGCCTCTCCTGCATATTGTCAATTATTTTCTTAAATTTTTTAATATGAAATTCGTCGATGGATTACGGCTTCTGTGACCTTTTTGTTTTTGTTTGCTTGATTGAAGATCAAATAATCAAGATGTGGGGTGTAATAAGGCACAAGGTACGACTTTTGTCTGATTTTGCAATTGCAATTGCATTTCACTCTACTTCATACGATGAACAGAACACAACGCACACTCTTTTTTTTTTTTTGCAGACTCAGAGCATTCGCCCTGTCCTCTCCGCTATCAGACATTTTTCTTCCGCCGCCAAAGAGGTTCGTATTATTGTTCTCATTTAATCTCTTATCAAATATAAACCAAACTCGCCGTTTCTCTGATTCATGTCTTTCGCTGCAGATCACTGTTCGAGAGGCTCTCAACTCCGCACTCGATGAGGAAATGTCAGCTGATCCTAAAGTCTTCTTGATGGGTGAAGAGGTCATCCATTTGCATTCTATTCTATTCTATTCTCTCTTTCCTTTTTACAGTTTTTTAATTTTTTTTTTCGCCCTTTCCCTCTTCTCTGTCTGTTCCTTCATTTTACTTCTGTTTAAGTGCAGGTTGGGGAATATCAGGGTGCATACAAGGTTAGTTTACTTGTCTTGCCAACCTCTGGATTTAACAACTCGATACTATTATGTAATACTTCTTAACTTTCTTTCTTCTTTCATTTTAGATATCCAAGGGGCTGCTCGAGAAGTACGGCCCTGAGAGGGTTCTCGATACCCCAATCACTGAGGTCATTTTTCTTGTGGACATTTCCTATCTCTTTCATAATTCCTAAATCCCTTTCATTCTTTACATCTCTTCGCTGGATCTACTTTTACGTAACAATGGTTGCAAATTGGTACACTGTTACTTCTTAAGGCTCTAACCCTCTCCCAGTTTTAGTCTTTTAGACCCAGTTGCAATTATTATCATACAAGAAAGAAAAATTTCGCATTGAGGAATTCATCGGTATTCAATTTTCGGTCAAAAACCTATATAGAATTATAAAATAAATGCTGAACTGAAACTATCACATTAAGCGCACCCTTTATTGGTATTTGTTGCTATTCTTCATTTTCTGAATTAGCAAGATGTTGGCATGACTAGCCCAACCACGATGTTATGAGTTAGAGTCGGCGATAAAGCACATGTGTTTCACCCCGAATCTTCTCTAAATGAAATTTGTAAGATTTTAGCATCTAAACACTTCTAAATTTCTCTCTGAACTTGCCAAGGTCCAACTTTAATATGTTCAACGAGTCATTAATGGAATCAACCTATAAAATAAACAAATTGAGGCATTGATAATATGATGGCTTTGGGATGCATTCCTTGGAATTAAGCATGGGATGTTATATTTAGCTTTTGTGTTCTTCATGTGTGCTGCTTCTAACTTTTTTGTAACGGATTGCTTATTGAAAATGAAAGTTGACCTTTTCAGCTTCTCGCTTGAACATTGTACTCTTGTATCCGTGTTTGAATTATGTTTTCGATACCATGGTTGGTTTTCCATCATAAAAATAAGATTATCGGACTGACTTTTATGAATTGAAGTTAACTGCTTATCCGTAGCAAAAATAGAGCAGGATTTATCCATAGTTAGTTGTATACGTTGGATTGACATAATTTTTTGTGAAATATAATACAGGCTGGATTTGCTGGTATTGGAGTTGGTGCTGCTTACTATGGTCTAAGGCCTGTTGTGGAGTTTATGACTTTTAACTTCTCCATGCAGGTAGGAATATATCTTTATTGCATCATTTCTTTGTTAAACTGAGTTTGGAGTTAAGTGTTACATTTCTTACAGAGGCAGCACTTAATTTGTGTAAGGACACACACACACACAGTTATATAAACCTGGCTTCACATGAAGATAATTAGATGGCATTGTATGAGTTTTCTCTTTAGTAATAGGAATACCAGAGTTGAGATTTTCAATACATGATGATTGATTCCACATGGAAAAATGTTGACTTCCTTGTGAGGCTGTGTTGATAATCAGGATACAGGTGTGCCTACTCAACCCAAAAAATTCTTTGCACGAGAGCAAAATGACTGCTATACTGAATTTTTTATGAATACAAGATAAATGGTATAATTAATTTCTAGTAGACATATAGATGCTCAAAAAACAAATATTACTCTGTAAAAAGCATATTCGTCATTCATAAATAAAAGTCATAATGGTATAGTCCTGAAATATATTCATCACGCATGGCAATTTTCTTAGGCATAATTTTTAATAATTAATAAGTTAATGACAACAAAGGATCATAAGGATAACAGAGTACAGCGCTATCCCTCTGCATGAAGTAGGGCCTTTGTTTGCAATCTTAATGTTGACCACTGGTAGCTTGAATATGGAATACTAAAAATTCTGAAGAATATTGTGTCAACATGTGTAATTATGCTTGGTTTTTGGTTTCATGTGTCTGGTATACAGCTGCGTCTTTGGTTTTTTAGCTTGCCGATTAATTATTTAATCTTTTATCCACTCACTGTATTTTAACTTTTGTTGCAGGCAATAGACCATATTATTAATTCTGCCGCAAAATCCAATTACATGTCTGCCGGGCAAATATCTGTACCTATTGTCTTTAGAGGACCCAATGGTGCTGCCGCTGGGGTTGGTGCCCAGCATTCTCAAGTATGATTCTCAAAGCTGCTTTCTTTTGTGTACTAACTTTCTTTTACTATTTGCTTAAATTCTGCTTTGAATTTACTCTGCTTTGAAGCTGTGGAGAACTGATAAATACTTTAGGTTTCATCTGTGTATCTACAATTTTGCTTTTATGCAGTGTTATGCATCTTGGTATGCGTCATGCCCTGGGTTGAAAGTCCTGACACCATATTCATCTGAAGATTCACGTGGTTTGCTTAAAGCTGCTATAAGGGACCCTGATCCTGTTGTTTTCCTTGAAAACGAGTTGCTGTAAGTTGTGCTGCTTGATTGCCTGCCTCCACCCCACCCTCCTGAAAAATGAGTTGCGATAGTTTTAACATCACTTATTATTCCAAACAATATTTAATTTGTAAATTATGTTCCCTAGATATGGTGAGTCATTTCCTGTTTCGGCTGAAGCTCTTGATTCCAGTTTTTGCCTTCCCATAGGAAAAGCAAAGGTAGTTAATTATGTTTAGTATACAAATCCTTGTTTTTAGAGCCATATTCAGTTATTTTATGTACTACACAAGAATGCATTCTTATTGAATCCTTCTTTGCTTCATGCATTTTACCACTAACAGATTGAGAGGGAAGGAAAAGATGTGACTATTACAGCTTATTCAAAAATGGTTGGCTATGCTCTCAAGGTTTGTTTACCGTGAGATTCTTTTGTAGTATAGACATGTATATTATGTTGTTCACATGTTTGTTCAATTGGTCATTTGCCTCGAGGTACCAGAAAGATAGTTTTGTCTTACATTTAAGTATTAAATAATAAGACAAGAATTAATGATAATTGTTTTTTCTGGATGATTTGTGTCTTATGTGGCATTTTATAATTTACTTTAAAAAAATTAAAAATCTCTAACCCTTTCTGTACTATCAAAGTAGACTACATTCTTAAATATCTCTTCTTGGTGTTTAGGCTGCAGAGACACTGGCTAAAGAAGGAATCAGTGCTGAGGTAAACTTGCAAGAGTTTATAATGAACTTTGCCCTCTTTCTGCAAAACTTCATTTGGGTTATGATAATGGTTAGTCACATTTTTATCCACATAGGTTATTAATTTGCGTTCAATTCGACCGTTGGATCGCGCCACAATCAATACTTCTGTCAGGAAAACCAACAGGCTGGTGACAGTTGAAGAAGGGTTTCCTCAGCATGGTGTTGGGGCTGAAATCTGGTTTATCTCTTTTCATTAACTTTCTATGTTTCTTTCTGGTTAACTCTTGGCAATCATGTGACTGTATACTTCTCTTGAGCAGCACATCTGTCATTGAGGAGAGTTTTGGTTATCTTGACGCACCGGTTGAGAGAATTGCTGGGGCTGATGTTCCTATGCCATACGCAGCTAATCTGGAGAGAATGGCTGTCCCACAGGTAATGATTGAAGAATATTAACTGTTTCTTCTGAATTTGTCAACTTGTTTTAGAAGATTTGTTTTCTTTATTTTGATACAGAAATGTATTTCTATTTTGAATGGGAGTAATGATAGCCCGGACATGATGGTTTGGTGTGATGTGACACTAGTTTTGATGCTAATTTGTTCAAGGTTTTGGTACATGTCTATAGATAATTTAAATCTGATTGCTTTCTGGTATATGTGGATGGACAGATTGAAGATATTGTTCGAGCTGCGAAGAGAGCATGCCACAGATCGGTGCCGTTGGCTGCAGCTGCTTGAAAGTTCTGGAAAACTTTCGTGTCCTTTTCTTTGATGTACCAAAAACAAATTTTCCCCCAATTTCCACCATAAAACAGCAGGAAGCAATTGCAACCAAAGAATGCTGGTTTTAACTCGTGAGTTATACTAGGCTTTGGTTTAAAATTCTGTTGTATACTCCTAATTTTCAGAACTCATAGATGCCATACATTTTCCCCCCTTCTCAGCCAGCATATGTATGTGAGGAAGTTAATGTTTAATAACTTAGAAAACAATGACACAGGGCGGGAAGTCTTCTGTGTTTTTGGTTTCTGTTTGGCAATAACTAAGTAGTCAATTTTTTGAATACATTATCGAGTTTCTTTTTCTTTCCAGTGGACCACTTCTATGCAAGAGCTAGCTTACTGTTTTGATTCATTTCCGTTTACTGTTTTAGTTACATTGGCAGGATAGAGATATTTGATTTGATGCGAGGTCCGTATCCAGGATAGAGATATTAGATACATACATATGGTTCAATATAGTATTTCAATTAAAGATTCATTTAATAAAAGATTCATTTCTTAACTGTTTGATATAAAAACTTTCCATACTTTAATTTGAACATTGAAGATATAACTATGTATATTTGAAACAACAATTTTATAATATACTTTAGAAAAATATTTGTTGTTACGATTTGTTTATGTAAGATAAATTTTAATCATATATTGCATATATAAAAAATATATAGACCTTTTATCATTGAGACTTATTGTACCATTGGATGGTCTAATTATTCTTCAACTAGTATGAAACACATTAAAATGTTCAGATAACGTAAACCGAATATTTAAGGATTAGATCGTTTAGACGTGCTACAAAGGTTCGATTGTCTAGTGTCTAAGCACTAGAAAGATGTAGACATGTTTTTCTTCAATTTTTATACGTTAAGTTCATGTAACCTCATGTGGAAATGTAATTTGTTACCATATCCAACCTTTACCATGTGGGTTACATTTGCATTGTAGATAAATGACACATCACCCCCTTCATAAAGGATATAAAATACAACAATCCACACACTCTTCATTCTAGTTAAACTAACAAATAAAATAATTACATGAGATTCTATGACATCAATGTACCAATTTAACCATAATATTTTTGTAATTCATATCACATATGAGGTATCATTTATAGAATGCTATGAAGTTTTTCTAGTGAAATGACCTAATTTATCATGACATACATTAAACTTGTCAACAACCTATGACTAAAAAGGACAATTTTCACAATTAAGTTTCACACCAATCAAAATAGTAGTAGGTTTTGGTATAAAAATCATGGATTGAACATTGAAAATAAAGGTTGAAGGAGTTCCATTTTAAATAGGTTACTTATGATAGACATAATAAAAAGAATGTAATGATATTAACTCGTACATAATATGATATTAATTATGTAGTATGTATTATGATAAACTTTTATATTTCTTCTAGTCTACCTAGTGCGTCCAAATTCTAATACTATCTTCATGATAAAAATATTTTAAATGTAAAAAATGATACACAAATTAACCTGGTATAAATGAACTTTATTATGAAGTGTCAACTAGGTATATTTTAGAATCTGAAGTGAGTATAAAGGATTTATGAACCAACCAAATAAAATTTTTGATAAACTTTGTAAGCATTCACCAACAAACATTTTCAACACGTATTGACATTTCACAAAACTCTTTTTGAGATGTTGTTGTGGTTTGAAAGAAAAATTCATTAAATATTTATATAAAACCTTCAAAGTTACATGTTTGAGTGCATGTGTGACATTTGAAGGTTTTAGAATAAAATAGTTATTTAATGTGATAGATTGTCCATTATTAATAAAAGGTTTCTCATATATATTGCAACTTTTAATTGAGAATTTTTTTGATATTATGAATACCTAGTCCTAATAAACTATAATTTTAAATGATAAAAATGAATTTTAAATGTTAAGAATCTTTTATAGATTTACAAATATTGAAATAACTGGATCTTCTTACTAGATCATTAATATATTATATATTTGAAATTTTATTTTAATTTTTTTGTCATTACTATAAAAATATTATCATAAGTTAACTTACAAATAATTTTTGGAATCCTGCTATGTATTATTTTTTGTGTCAAACTGGGTATTGATAGAGTTTGACTAAATCATGATGCAATGAAATTATTAAAAATAAGGAAGGTAATTTAACATTTGATTTTTATAATTTTTGTGGACTTGGAAGTATTTTGCAAGTTAAAAGTTACAAAAATAGTCTTAAAAAAGTAATATTTTAATTACTAAATTGATGATTTAATACTCAAATTTAATTTCAATATTTCTTTGAAGATTTAAATATATTCGAAAAATTTAATGGTTAAGTTCTATTCATATGATTCTAACAATTAATTTCATCTCTCAATTCTTTTATAATGATTTATAATTATGAAAGATGGTAATAGAACTCTTTGAATAGATAAAAGAATCAAACATCGATAAAACAGAATAAAAATGAGAACACAGAAAAATATAAAGAAAATTCAATTAAACACTCACTACTTAATTAAACATTCTTTGAAACCAAAAATAGAACTCAAACATCAGAAAACAAAACTAAGAACATTGAAATCAAGAAGTAAGAAGAAATATAAATAGTCGTAGATCCCTGATCCTTGTGTTATTGCCTCTTCCAAGTTTCCCTTGATTGGTTGCTCACTAAAATAAATTTCTAAACCTTAAACCTAAAAGGGATTCAAGTTCATTGCCAATTAAAACACGCATAAAAAAGAAAAGAAAATTAAGTGTTGCAGCATGTCACTTGTCCATGGCTAAAATCATGTACATGTGTACTATTATTGAATTGGTTCTTCAAAAAATTATTTATAATATTGTCCTTCAGGCCCCAGTTTCGTGTCGATATGGCATGTACATCTTGAGATATGCTTGAAGTCTATCACGTATGCCAGATTGTTGGAGAGAAACATTGTGTGCAACTTTAATTCTAAATTCATCTGAGATATATTAGAGTTGTATATTTTCTTTTAAACTTGCTGTAGTAATCAAAATTTATGTAAAATCTTCCATAAATTCTAAAATATTTTTTCTTAGTTCTTGGTGCATGTTATTTCTTTCGAAGACTTTTTTAGAACACAATATCACAAAAGTCATAAATAGTCCTAAAAATAAGATGTGGGAATTATACATAAAGCATCTAAGTTTTAATCACTGGAAAATAGCATGCAAAATATGCTCTGAAATGTAAACCACTATGTTCGCTTGTATGAAGTCGACTTGACCTTCAGAAAGCAAGTTATGATATCAAATTCGATTACGTTATTGCTGGAGTCAAGAGTCAAAATGTGATAAATAATTATGAGTTTTGTGTAGGAAGTATTTTTAATTTGAAAAAGTTGTCTTTGTTTTAATTAGAGAAGATAATTTTGAAAAATAGTTTTGGTATTATTTCTAAAAGTCAAAGTTGAATAGTTTACAGAAATGGTTTTGTATGGGTGGAAGGTGTTGCCTTGACTTTTGAGCAGGGAACGAAAGAATTTTGGGTGAGTAGTTTTATAATATAATTCAATGATGAGGGAGAGGGGGAGAAGAAGGTTTTGTGGAATAATGTAATATAGTAATAGTAAATAGAAATAGAATAATTTAAAAATGAAAAATAATAATAATAGAAATAATAGAAGGTTGGGGGTGGTGGAACTTGCGTGGGAGGAGTTGTTGGCGTAAGCAGAGGAAGCGGTTGAAGAAAGAAATGGTCTGATTGACCACCTCCTCGTTCTGGTTGTTGTCGGCGATTTCCATTTGCCATTCTTCACTCTGATCCCTCCTTCGTTACCAACGAAGAAAGAAAAGGTTAATAGTAGCAGAGAGGAGGAGAAACCATTGGAAGACATCGATGAAGAACTCTCTGAAGAAATTGCGAGGTCTGGCGCTTCACAATCACAACCACAATCGCAGTCACAAGCATTCCTCCTCCAGCTCCATCCAGCCTCTGGGCCAGCTTGACGAGCTCGCTCGGGCCACCCAGGCACGCCTCCACCTTCGCATTTCTCTTTCCATCTCTATTTCTTCAACATATCCTTCCCTGTCATACCATACATCACTGCTTTTAGGGTTTGACGGATGGAATTGGTCTTCAGGATATGCAAGACATGAGGGACTGCTACGACACCTTGCTTTCCGCCGCAGCCGCAACCGCCAGCAGTGCCTATGGTAGGGTTGGGACGTTCCATTTATATCATTCTCATCTTTATCATTCATCCTTTCATGCTTTTCATATCTTCTATTATTCTCTTCTTACAGAATTCTCTGAGTCCTTGCGGGACATGGGCTCTTGTCTTCTCGAGAAGACCGCTTTGAATGATCACGGAGATGAAACTGGCACTCTACTCTTCTTCTACTTCTTCTTCCACTTCCACTTCCACTTCCACTTCCACACACACCTCATCACCCTTTTCATTTTTTCTCTTCACTAACCCCTTCCCTATTTTTTTCCTTTCTATTCTTGCAGGAAAACTTCTCCTCATGCTTGGCAAAATCCAGTTCACACTTCACAAACTCATTGATGACTACGTCACTTCCTAATCTTCTCTCCATTTCCTTTTTATCTTTCCTTCTTATTTTCTCAGCTTTTCATCACTTTTTTCTTTCCCATTCCAGCGTTCTCATATAATCCAGACAATTACCGTTCCCTCAGAGTCTCTCTTGAATGAACTTCGAATTGTTGAGGTTTCTAATCTTTTTTGTATCTCTATCTATCTATTGCACTTACACCAACCTACTTATGCATCACTCTCCTTCAACTCTCAGATTCAACTTTTTCTTATTGCTGTAACCTAAAATTATCTTTATTTTTATATTATACATGGATGGCCTTTTGTAATTTTCATCATTTTTTTTTTTTTTTTTTTAATACTCGTCCAGGAGATGAAGCGGCAATGTGATGAGAAAAGGTTCGAAATGTTTTGTTGGATCTGGTTTTATCTTTAATTGTCATACTGACATGCTTATTGTCATCGTGTCATATGATCTGCAGAGACTTATATGACTATATGGTAGCAAAATACAGAGAAGGAGGCAGGTCTAAAGGCGGGAAAGGGGAAACTTTTTCTTTGCAGCAGTTGCAAACTGCTCATGATGAATATGATGAAGAGGCTACTTTGTTTGTTTTCCGATTGAAATCTCTGAAGCAAGGACAATCACGTAGTCTTCTAACACAGGCTGCGCGTCACCATGCTTCTCAGGTTCTTCACATGTCCCTGTTTTCTTTTAAGAGATGGAATTTCCTACTTTCTATTTTTGTGTTGATTGCCATTGCTTTCTTTTGTGCCAAAAAACAGTTGTGTTTCTTCAAGAAAGCAGTCAAATCCCTTGAGACAGTAGAACCACATGTAAAATCTGTAACTGAACAGCAGCACATTGATTACCAGTTCAGTGGTCTTGAAGAGGAGGATGGGTATGAAGGTGACTATGGAGATGATGATGGTGGTGGTTATGATGACAATGATGATGGTGAGTTGAGTTTTGACTATGGACAAACTGAACAAGACCAAGATGTTTCTACATCACGAAACTCCATGGAGGTGACTACCTTAAGTAACTAGGATCTTTAATTTTTTTTTTCTACCCCTCTTATGTTTCTTGAGTTTATTTAGAACTGGTTGTCTTATAAAGCCTGGGCAACTACATCTACTAATAGGCAAAAGGGAGCTGGTGAATGATTGTACACTCATGTGGTGGTGGTTGACGGGTTTGAATCCTACTGCATGCTAAGGTGCATATATGCCTGAAATCAAAATTAATTAGTGAATGAATAAATTCCTGGAGAGAGATAATGTTGTGTAGGCAGGACTTTAGGAACCAAAGTCCACCAGCATCGGAGTTGTGGGCAAATTTGTTTTTACAGTCTTATGCTCAAAGCTTTACATCTTTGTTTATTTAATTGTGACTAACTGCTCTATGCACACGAGTAATACAGTTTAATTAGAATGCTGGTAGATGGATGGATTGAGCAAGAACCTCTTCAAGTAAACTATTGGAGTTTTAACTTCTTTGGTCAATGCATGAAAATGCTATGGAAGTTTTCAGTAATGAACTTCTGATTTTGAAGATTTTGGTTCAAAACAATATAGAATAGTTTTAATTTTCGAGTTTATAAAAAACACTTAAATTAGTTTATATTACTCATCTTGAGGGGTTGCTGCTTAACCATGTTCATATCTTTACAGCTGGATCAGGTGGAACCTACACCTCCTGGAGGTTTTACAGCTGAAGCTGCTAAGGTAAAAAAGATATCTATTACCTTCAGTTTTTTTTTTTTTTTTTTTTTTTTTTTTTTTTTTTTTAAAATTTAAATTTTTTTTTTTTTTTTTT
>Ga0123340_1005924_pt1 | contig 11654 bp, 11 predicted proteins | sample SirMexnodulemix_FD_89961 | JGI IMG/M metagenome (GOLD analysis project Ga0123340, IMG submission 89961) | Root nodule microbial communities of legume samples collected from Mexico - Siratro Mexico nodule mix | ecosystem: Host-associated > Plants > Roots > Nodule | place: Mexico: Nepantla... | reverse complement strand
TTGTTAACCTATGCAAAGTTTCTTTTTCTTAATTATATTAAAATGGCAATAAAATAAAACAATAAAGCTAGAAAAATTTTTTTTATATTATTTATTATTTAAATTATTTACTTGCCCGGACGAAATTGGGTGTTGACAAAAGTATATAACATAAATTTTTTTAATAATATATAATATTTTTTTAATTACTAAGGAAATGTTAAAGAAGAGTAAATGAGTTATATTTGTAAAAAATAGAAAAGAAAAAGAAAATAAGGTGTTACGTTGGTGGAATTTTCTAACACCACGTTGTTGTCATGTCAAGAAGTGGCGACACTAACGCATTTAGAAAGCAGCCAACTCATACGTCTTCGCTGCGAGGGAGCTACGTACCAAACGCGTGAGCTGTACATACTAAAATGCCAGTCAGTGACTCACTGACGGTGGTCCAAACAAACCCTCTTCTCTCTCTCACCATAATTAATAATCCCACTATTAATTTATTAATTAATTAACCAAAACTCCCATAATATTAATAATAACGCCCCCATTATCGGATACAGCTCACCCCACCATACGCCTCCTTCTGCCGCAAGCTTTCTATTCTGGCTATTTCCACCCTCTCCCGAGGTCATTTTCGTCATTCCACACCAAATAAAGCTTAGAGTTATTTATTATTTTTGTTTTTATTTTTTATACTCGTTTAAAGAAAAGAGGAGTATATTAATTAATATTTATTATTATTTATTGAATTCGAAGAGAACATAAACGCAGAGAGAGAGAAAGAGGTGTCAAAAGGTGATGGTTTTTGGAGCTTCTGCAACGTCTTGCTTTTTAAGAGCCACCTAATTCCGAATACCTCAGCCCAACCAGCCACCACCATTGCCTCCGCCACTTCCACCGTCACCTCCGCCGTCACTCCTTACGCATAAACTCCCAATCCCTATATCTCACCATTCTCTCATTGCAGCAGCATCAACTGCTCGCATTTTCTCCTTTTTTTTCGGTAAGTCGATTTTGCCCTCGCCGGTGCTTCTTCTCCCACTGAATCATCCAATGCTGTTTTTGCTTCCTACTTTTTTTTCGTTTTTTTTTATTTTAAATTTTGTGTGCTCCGATACTTTCTACTGTAATAAACCTCTATTGTTTCCTTTCTCTTCGAGTGCGTTTTGTTTTCTTTTGAATACTCGCCATTGCGGCTATTTTTCTTGACTCTTCAATTTTTGTCGGTGGCTCGAGTTTGTGGTTGGAGGCTTCTTTGCTCAGTGTTACTTCTTCCTTGTTTCTAAATTAGGAAGAACGAAGTTGCAGAGTGTCCAATTAATTCATTTCCGAAAATTTGATTCCATTTTTTTCTAAGATGAATTATTTCCATTCTCGAAAAATCTTGACTAATTTGGATCTAATTTCGAGTTTGTAATTTGGATTTGAATTAATTGGTATTAAATTATTTCAGTTTAATCTGAAGTTTGATTTCGAGTTGCTTTAAATATTCCAAAAAGAGTTTTACAGTGTTGTCGCTGGTAGTTGTTTTGGTTCTCGTCGTGGATGCTTTTGTTTACCAGAGGAGTAAGGTTTTTTTTTTTAAATTCTGAAGAGGAAATGCATTTTTGTTCGACTGTTCGGTTATGTGTTATTGTGGAACGAGAATATGTGAAGTTATGGTTAGATCTTGGAGATCGCGGTTAGCATCATTGGCTTATGTTTGCTACTGTGTGAATGAATGCATCAACATCACAAATATGGTAACATGAGTCAATCGGGGCCCCAAATGGGTGCCAAATTATGAGCAATCTACAATTTGGCCTTGCCCTGTTGCACTGTTTGCTTTTGGTGTTGTGTCCTGTATGCTTTCTATGGCCACCGACACTACCGACGAGTGCGTATAGCCATTATACTTTATGTAGTGTTGAAAAGGGAAGCCACTTGGGTGATGGTATCGTGGTGGCTTTTTCTGAAATCGTGAGATGGTTGAGTATTCGGTTTGAGTTACTAGTTGGTGTGTAATAATATAGTGTGTGAGGGAATTTAGCAGTGCCCACTGGTTAAAAAAACGAAAAGGAAAAGAAAAGAAAACTTGCTTTTGATTTTAATTTAACTGTTTCGGATTATAAGGTGTCCGTACTTCTCAATGGACCGACGCTGGCCATGGAAGAAAAAATCGTCGGACAAGGCGGTGATGGATAAAGCAGCTGCAGAATTGGACTCTGCTGCGGGAGCTGCCATTCAGGTATGTATTTATTGTCGGTTCACTAGAGCAAATAACTAGTAGTTTCTAATATTTCTTATCGAGGAAATTATCTTGTATGTTTTTTTTCTTACCTTCTTCACTCACACGTGATGATTTTGCGTTTTAACGAGTGGAAAATGTCCAATTTGGTCCCCCACCCCAAAATAGGGGACAATTTGATCCCTGTAAAAATTAAAATTCCATTTAGTCCTTCAAGATATGGGATGCTTTAGTCCTTTTGCCCATTTGAGTTAACTTTCAGAAGGACAATTTGAGTCATTGATTATTTTGTCAAGGACTAAGTTAGTACAGGATTAACTTCTTTAAAGACTAACCATATGCTAACAAGGGAGAGAAAATGACCGAAGAACTAATGTGCCCCACGTTGTTATCATTCTTGAAGGACTATGTGATTATTTTTTTCAAAGGGGTTACATTTTCTTCTGTAATTTTTTGCAAAGGCTTAATTTGGACATTTACTCATTTAGCATTTTTCTTTAATTTTTTTGCAAACTTACATAAGATCTTTGTTTTTGGGTAAACAAGAAGCCGAGCTACGTCCAAATCTCAGTAGAGTCATATTCTCATTTGACTGGTTTGGAGGATCAAGTGAAGGCATATGAAGAAAAAGTTCAGACGCTGGAGGATGATATCAAGGAATTAAATGAAAAACTGTCTGTGGCTAATTCGGAGATAAATACAAAGGAAAGCCTGGTAAAACAGCATGCTAAAGTAGCAGAAGAGGCTGTCTCAGGTATACTGCTTTAATGGTTTCTATTTAAAAATATTCAAAAGCCTTAATATGTAGTGCGTCTTATTTTTTCTTGGAATTAATATTCATTGAAATCCTTCAGGCTGGGAAAAGGCTGAAGCAGAAGCTTTAGCTTTGAAGAACCATCTGGAGTCCGTCACTCTTGCAAAACTTACTGCTGAGGATCAGTCGTCACAGTTAGATGGTGCTCTTAAAGAGTGTATGCGACAGATAAGAAACCTAAAGGAAGAACATGAACAGAAATTACAAGAAGTTGCACTCACGAAAACCAAGCAATTGGACAAGATTAAGGGTGAGCTTGAGGCTAAGATAGCAAGCTTTGAACAGGAACTCCTCAGGTCTGCTTCCGACAATGCGGCTCTGTCAAGGACCTTGCAAGAGCGCTCAAACATGATAATCAATTTAAGGGAAGAAAAAGCTCATGCTGAGGCTGAAATTGAGCTTCTTAAGGGCAACATTGAATCATGTGAAAGAGAAATCAATTCCCTCAAATATGAGGTTCATGTTATTGCCAAAGAGCTTGAGATTCGCAATGAAGAAAAGAACATGAGCATGAGGTCTGCAGAAGCTGCTAACAAACAGCACATGGAGGGTGTTAAAAAAATTGCTAAACTAGAGGCAGAGTGCCAAAGATTACGTGGTCTTGTGCGGAAAAAGTTACCTGGTCCAGCTGCACTTGCACAAATGAAGTTAGAAGTTGAAAGTCTTGGTCGAGAATATGGAGAAACCCGATTAAGGAAGTCTCCTGTCAAAACCCCTAGTTCTCACATGTCTGCTATGCCTGGGTTCTCCCTGGATAATGCTCAGAAATTCCACAAAGATAATGAATTTCTTACAGAGCGTTTGCTGGCAATGGAAGAAGAAACAAAGATGCTGAAAGAAGCTTTGGCAAAACGTAACAGTGAACTGCAGGCTTCAAGGAGTATGTTTGCGAAAACTTTGAGTAAACTTCAAATTTTGGAAGCACAAGTTCAGACAAGTAATCAGCAAAAGGGATCTCCTAAATCCATCATAAATGAAAGCATTTACAGTCAAAATGCTAGCAATGCACCAAGCTTGATCTCCATGTCTGAAGATGGAAATGATGATGTGGGAAGTTGTGCAGAGTCTTGGTCTACAGCAATTCTCTCTGATCTATCCCAATTCCCTAAAGGAAAGAATACAGAGGAATTGAGCATATCTGATACCACTAAGAAGTTGGAACTAATGGATGACTTTCTGGAGGTGGAGAAATTGGCTCGATTATCAAATGACTGTGGTGAAGTTTCAGGTACTTCTATAGCAAATGAAACTGTGACCGATGATGTATCTGAAGGCAGCACTGGGAAAGATGTTCCCTCTAACTCCCAAGAGAATACTGATCCAAATCCATTGCCAAGTGAGGTGTCTTCTGCTGAGGAGTTATCAGCACGTGATCCGCAATCTGATGTTCCTAGCTCGTCGCTGGCAGAGCTTCAATCAAGAATATTATCAGTTTTTGAGTCCATGTCTAAAGATGCTGATATGGAGAAGATATTGAAGGATATTAAATACGTTCTTGAAGATGCATGTGACGTTTCAATCCGGGACTCTGTATCTGCCGTTCCTCATTATGTCTCGCCTTCTGATGTTACGTGTGATAAGCAGGGTAACAATGAAGATGTTGCCTTAAATGCAGAAAAAGAAGTTATTTCACCCCAGCAACCTCCTGAGCATGGGCAGATAACTACGGAACTAGAAGCCGCAATGTCTCAAATTCATGACTTTGTATTGCTCCTAGCCAAAGAAGCTATGGCAGCGCATGATATATCTTCTGATGGAGATGGAATAAGCCAAAAGATGCAGGAGTTCTCTCTCACTTTTAATAAAATTACCTCCAATGAAGAAAATTTGTTACAGTTTGTTCTGGACCTGTCTAGTGTTCTAGCCAAAGCAAGTGAATTCAGATTTAATATTCTTGGTTACAAGGGTACGGAAGCTGAAACTAATAGTCCTGATTGCATAGATAAGATTGCTCTGCCGGAAAATAAGTTAGTTCAAGACAATTCTTCAGGAGAGAGATATCAAAACGGTCATTCTCATATTCTTAATCCCTGTTCTGATCCTGAGATTCCTGATGATGGAAATTTGGCCTCAGGCTATGAATCAAATGCCACGACGCAGAAGTTTTCAATGGAGGAGTTCGAAGAGTTGAAGTTAGAGAAAGAGAAGGCAATTGTGGATCTATCAAAATGTGCTGAAAATCTTGAAATGACGAAGTCTCGTTTACTAGAGACAGAGCAACATCTAGCTGAAGTTAAATCACAGATGGCTTCTGCTCAAAGATCAAATAGCCTGGCTGAGACACAACTAAAATGTATGACAGAATCGTACAGGTCCATTGAAACACGTGCAAAGGAGTTTGAGACTGAGCTTAATCACCTGCGAATGAAGACAGAAACTCTAGAGAATGAACTGGAAGATGAAAAGAGGGCTCATGAAGCAGCCTTGGCCAAATGCAAGGAGCTAGAAGAACAACTACAAAGGTTAGACACGCATTCAGTATCATACTGTTTATAAGTACTGAAGTTACAAATTGACATGTTTTCAAATATTTTATGTGAATGTCTCGTGCTGCTTCTATTTCTAAGTGCTAATTTTCCATGTGACTCTCTGTCAGGTGTGAGAGCTCAGCTGCTGATAATGACATTAAGGCTAAGCAGGTAAAGCTGTAATCCCATTCAAATAGACACAGCCTTATGCTCGATTTAATTTTGCATGGTCAAATACTTGAAAATACCATTAAGTTGAAAAACCTTTAGATCTAAATCTTACTTTCATAATTTTTTTCTACAAATACTTATAGAAGAAAAAAAATTAAAATGTAGTGAACTTCTTTCATAAGCTAAAATGGAGAATTTATGAAGGAGTTTCTACACAAGTTAAGTGCATTAATTGACTTTAGCTTACAAGAGAAACTCAATTTATTTTCTTCTCTGGTAAGGATTTACCAAGAAGTTTATTTAAACTCAACCCTACTCATAATAATACATATCATAACAGGCATCTCAATCTAGGATCCTTTGTGATGAGTAGGCAAACTAAGATTGAATTTTTTCCCTTTATCATAGGAGAGAGACTTGACAGCTGCTGCTGAAAAGCTAGCTGAGTGTCAGGAAACCATATTTCTTCTTGGCAAGCAGTTAAAAGCTCTGCATCCTCAAACAGAGCCAATGGGATCTCCTTATTCAAAGGCTGAAGGCTTCACAGAGCGTGAACCTAATAGCCCAAATTTGCAAGATCAAGCAGAGATGGACAGTGCTACTTCTGCATATGTGCAAAGATTGGGTGGAGATTCCCCTTTACATTTTACCAACAATTTATATAGTCCATCAGATAACGAGTCAATCTTTCCAGCTATATCTTCTGTACAGAATCCAAACCACAGGCCTACCAAGTCATCCTCATCGTCAGCTTCTTCCACTCCAACTCCAGACAAACACACCCGAGGTTTTAGTAGGTTCTTTTCTTCAAAAGGCAAAAATGGTCATTGAGCTTGAAGCATGCATGATCGATGGGAATTCATGATTTAGGGAGCCACGCAGCAACTATGCCATTTGGAAAGCATCAAGGTTCAATCCCCTTCATGATTAAACAGAATTGAGTTTTTGGGAGGTTTATCTAGTTAAAACACAGAATGCCATGGATATCGGGTGGTTCTTGTATTTAATGTTTGTACATGGTAAACATATGTTTTTCTTCTTTTCCTTTTCATTGTTTTATTCCCTCCGTTCTGTAATTTAATTAGCAAATATTGACATAGCCTCTGAACTATTACAGGATATGTTGAATATTGTTGTATTTCAGAAATTTATGCATACCTTGATTCTTTATCAACCAAACTAGATTAGTGATTTTTCATGTGATAATCAGTGTCGGAAATGACAATGATTTCAACCAATAACATAGAACTAAAATCAGCTTTTCTTTCCTCCAATATATCAAATGCACTACAGACATAACATCTCTTCTCAAATTTAATACCCCTCCCATGGCAAAGGAAAGACTCTCTAAATTCTAATTAATCACTAGCGAAGATGTTTAAAAATGGCGTGTTTGAGAACGAGCCTCCAAGAGTATAAAAATGGCTTTCACAGTGATTGTTAGCAAAAAAAGAAAGATTGAAATGGGCCAATCCTACTCCCTCTGATGGTAAAAATGGGCTAGTATGGCCTGACTTGGAGGTTGACTGAATCAGGTTAAATTGGTCCATATATTTATTTTCTTATTTTATATTTAGTTAAATGGAAAAAAATATCAGAGTTCAAAATTTATAGACCTGGTTTAATCCTTTTAATCTGTGAGACTCCATCAAATTAGCCCAATATTTTTTGATTAAAATTTTCAAATTATTTCAATATTTTTTGTATTATAATTTTCACATCCCGCCTTACTTAAGATAAAAAGACCAAAATGAAGTCAAGTGTATTAAGTATTAGCTATTAAGTAGGATGATACAAGCTAATACTGCTTATAAAAGATAAATTTTTAAATATTCCAGTGCAGAAAAAAAAATCGTTTAAATTATGTTATTTATATAAAAAAAATGTTTTTTGTTTTATTTTTCTTTTAAGATTTCAGATTGTATAAATTTCTAAATCTCTCCAGGAGAAAAAAAATGTTAAAGATAAGATAAAGTATTTTTTTATGCTAAATAAATATGAAAATGTTTATTTGATTTGACTTTCACATAAAAAAGTAATGTCTCAGTTTATAAGATTTTCATATGCCTAAGTTAAAATTTGTATTTCTTTCTTTTTATAAGATTTGATACCTCCTGTATAAATTATTTTTTAAGTAAAATGTATCTAATGAGTAAAATTATAATTGTCAAATATTTAACAGAGAGAGATATAAATTAAAAACAAATTTTTAAATATAAATTTTCAAAAAAAAAAATACTTTTTGTTTACTAAATTACTTCCTTTTCTTATTTAGATGAATTAGGTAAATGGTCTCACAGTATTATTCATGCATAATAAGATACGGGTAAAACAGTTATTATCATGCTCTGAATTTCAATGAAATTCGGATTTTAATTGTACTAATAAACTGGCTCATAAAATATTTCATTAAATATATGAAGCATTTTCTTAAGCTAATATATGCACACACATGATTACTATTTTAATTGAAAAATAGTATAATATAAAATCTAAAATATATATAATATGGTACTATATTTAAATTTGATAGTACAGTTTTGTAACATTAAATTTTTTATTTTTAATTAAAATTATGTCTATGACATAGTAAAAAATAAACTCATAATTACATGTAAAAATTGCACAAGAACTCCAAAAGTCATTTTATTTACATTTTTGATATATAAATAAATGTATTATATATCAAGAATTAAAATTAAATAATTTTAGTATAATGTTTTGAATATTTATTTGTTTTCAATAAAATAAAAATAATGTCAAACTGATATAATTTTTATTGTTATGAAATACTCTCTTCAATCTCTTTAATAGAGATCGTATCACTTCTATCAGACAGACTTACCCTAATTCACCGTAACGGTCTAACCCTACATTGGATAAGTATTGAAACCTAAACTGTCTATACATATAAAAAGACAAAAAAGTACTACTAAATACCAGCTCTCACCTTATTTCGTGAAGGGCAGTATCGTCTTTTGATTCCGTTATTTACCTCGCAATATTTCAACTCGCGCGAGAGAGAGCAGTGGAGAGGAATCAGTGTTTACTTGTTTCGCATATTCGTTTTCCTCTCTGTTTAGATTTGAGAGAGAGAAGAGAATTGGAAGAGATTTTTTCCGGCGAATTGAATTGAATCTGAGTTCGCGACGGAAAGATGGGAGTCCCAGCCTTCTACCGGTGGCTGGCTGAGAAATATCCGATGGTGATTGTGGACGCGATCGAAGAGGAACCCGTCGTTATCGACGGAGTTCAAATCCCGGTCGATACGAGCAAGGCAAACCCTAACAACATCGAATACGACAACCTCTACCTCGACATGAACGGCATCATTCATCCCTGCTTCCACCCCGACGATAGGGTAACATTTTTCCTCCTTCTTCAATTTCACCACAAATACCTCTTCATAACTTAATTGTATTTGATGTTTTACTTAATTTTGAAGAATGTGAGTTTGACAATGATTACGTGTTGTGTTGTGTGTTTGGATGCAGCCTTCTCCGACCTCGTTCGATGAGGTATTTGAGTGCATGTTCGACTACATTGACAGGCTGTTCGTTATGGTGCGGCCGCGGAAGCTGCTCTACATGGCTATTGGTGCGTGTTTGTTTTTTCGGTTTTGATATTTGTAATTTGTAATTTGTAATTGCGATGTTTGTTGCTGGCGAGGCTTATTTGTGTGGTTTGGTTTGACTTGTAGATGGTGTTGCGCCTAGGGCGAAAATGAACCAGCAACGGACTAGGCGGTTTAGGGCTGCGAAAGATGCTGCTGACGCAGTATGTGTTTTGGTCATTTTTAAGTTTTGCACCCTTTGTAATGTCTTGTGTTCTTCTGGATCCTTTGGGTTTCATTATAGACTTCATTCTTTTGTGTACCTTAAAATGTAGCAAGGAAATTTTATTTAAAAGATTTTACAACTAATGTGGAGAAAGAAAGAATAACATATATCTAGCTAGCAATTGCTGGACTCTGGATGAACTTACTCTCTTGGTTGTATCAACAATTAGGTTGAGTCAATGTCATGTCATAATGGTGGTAATTGAAAGCTTGAACTTTGCGTTGTCTGGTAACTCATAATATATAGTTTATACTTTGGTCTTTGACTCAAGTATTTAGCCATTAATCAATACATTTTTTTTTGTTTATCTCAATTTTGTGGCTTACTACATCTGGTAAAATATTTCTTGAATTGGGAGATAGGGTTATTATGATAAAATGCAAGTTATCTTGTAGCTGTGTTGGGTTGCTACTGCTAGTGTTTCGTGCTTTGATCCCTTCCTTTGAGGTTAATGTTGTTGCTGTCTTATGTAAGAGTAGAAATAGACAGGGTTTATGAAGCTTTAGTAGGTTTGGACTTGAAATTTGTAAAAATAAATAAATAAATAAAGCTTGAGCCTTCTGACATATTTACTTGTCATAGGTCTTTTGACTTGAAAAGACCTTGGTTCACTTGTACAAAAATCTTGTCTGAACTATGAGCCTTTTTAAAAGCCTATTTTGCATTATTATAATAAAAGGTCTTTAAAAGGCTTGTGGATTTATTGTATTATTGGCCTAAATAGGCTCATTAATAACTTCAATTTTCGTATATTATTGTGCAATATATGCATTGTTGGCCTTATATATATATATATATTGTGCAAAAGCTTGATGATTTCTCTCGGCAAATGGATCGAATTAACTGTAGTACAGTTGAAAAAAGGATTTTGTATTCTCAAGAGCTAGTAAGTATCTTGACAATTATGAGTTGCATAATAATAGAAGCATCAAACTGTATAACGTGCAGAAATTAAATTAGAGAGTTCACAAATATGGAGTTGAATGAGGACTGAATACAATGATTGTAAATATCAAATATGATCAAATGTTGGGACTGAATGAGACTTGAAAACTGTTATGCACTTCTTGTTCATACATACAGTTATATATCACAAGTTCCTAAGGCCAAACCAAGTTAATGCCTTTATCTTGATTATCTAAGCATATAATAAGACTTGATCAAATCCTTTATTAAAGTCATTTGATCCATGCATTAAGATCTGAACAGCGATAGCCAACAACAACAACTCTGGTTGGTTGATTTAGTTTGCTTCAGAAAAATAAAGTATTTTCCAACAGCATTCGAATTCTAAAATCAAGTGCAGAGATTCCTCTAGTGTCAAGCATTAAGCACAAAACTAAATAAAATGGAAACAAAATATACTTGCATATATGAATCAAGAAGTTACAGAGAAATTATAATGGCATTCAATCCCAACAAACTGGAATTTAGCTACTCATGGTGAGTAGGACAGTTCTAAAGTGTCTTAATTTCTAATCTTCCCCCTGCATCTAGTCAGTCTTTTCTTCTATTTATAGTGTCAAACAGTTTGTCCTTAGTTGAATGCCCACGCTCATATGCTCAGTGGATTAGATTTGTTCAGTTTAGGTTTTCTTTATACTAAGCTTCTCTATAGCTTGCTCAGCAGATTACCTTTCCTCGTCTTGAAGGTTTCTCTTGTGTTGAGCACAGTTGTGGCTTGCTCAGCTGCATCTGGGCTCAATATACATCTTTCTCTGGAATACTTTCGCTCAGCCAATTTGCTCTGCTCAGCACTGAGAGTAAATGTTTGAAGTGTTTCACTGCCCTTAATTTTTAATCTGCTGAGCGGAAGCTTCCTGCGCTGACTCAATTCTGCTTAACAGATCAGCTGTTCTGGCTTCTTCTGCTGCATCTAAACATGTAAAACGTATGTCATAAGATTCAAGTAACCTCTCTAATGCAGATATTCTGAAATTTTAAGTTGGTAAGAGCTCTTTTTGCAATAAGAAATCAATGTTATATAAATTAAGTTTCTAATTCGAGTACAATAACAGGTAATTTTGACACTTATCAACAATATAACATAAATAAAAACATATAAATTTAACATTCAATAACCTTATGAGCTTGACTTTTTATGTCGTGCAACTTGAATAATTATTGAGAAAGATATATATATATATATATGA
>Ga0123340_1005923_pt1 | contig 11655 bp, 6 predicted proteins | sample SirMexnodulemix_FD_89961 | JGI IMG/M metagenome (GOLD analysis project Ga0123340, IMG submission 89961) | Root nodule microbial communities of legume samples collected from Mexico - Siratro Mexico nodule mix | ecosystem: Host-associated > Plants > Roots > Nodule | place: Mexico: Nepantla... | reverse complement strand
TTCTCTGTTATATAGACCGACAAAGATATTTTCATTTCCTGTTGTTCCCTCTTTTTTCTTTGTCATCTAAGTTCTAGTGAGTTTTGGTAATCCCATCACTATTCCTTATTTTTTTTTTTTTTTCTCATTCTTTGTTTTTTGTTGTTATTGACTTGTGTGTTTTGTTTACATCTTTGGTTTTGTAGTTTTATTTTATTTTTGATCAGTTATATATGTGTAGTACAAGTTATTCAACTTGTATTCATAATCTTCAAAACAATGGTCATCTTGGTATGCGCTATTGGAGCTAGCTGCTCCTTACTGCTGTTTGGAATTGATAACTATGGTGCTGAGCATAAGAAAAAAATTGTTTTTTTTTTCTTTGTCAGGATGATTGAATTCTCCATAAGCAATGTCAGATATACTTACGTGCATGATCAGAAATATTCCTCTGAAGTTGTTGACATACACCATATAATTTCGAGGAGGAGTAATGCAAGATATTTTTTTGTGTATGCCACAACACTTCTTCTATTAGCATGTGCCTTGTATCTGTATGTTCATAAGGTATCTCTTCCAACTGTTTGTTTTTCAATGACTTAAGGATTTCAAATATTTTGGTTTTTACCTTTACTTCATTACATTTCTTCTATTACCAGGAAAAATCAATTAGTCTTGTGTATTGCAGCTTTCTTTTTGACATATTTCTTGTGAAGTCATTACTTGGGAAGCCAATCAAGAAAGGTGAGGACCGTCCTAGCAGGGATTTGTATGATGAAAGATTAACTGTTATTTTCATTTTAACTTGGAATGGGAAATATATTCATTTAATGCATGTTTTAATTTTAAAACATTATTTTGTCATTTTCACATTGTTTGTAATTTTGAGTGCAGAATCTGTTGTGATTATTCCGGCTTTTGGAGTACAACTTGAGACTCATTATGTGAGGTAATGCTTTTTTGTTGATTGGTTTTCAGTTAACATTCAACATTAATTCAGAGCCCCTGTAAAGCCTAATGTATGAATGCATTTTGCTTTGTAAAGAAAATTGTGCTCTGTAATCGTTATCTTTCAAAGAGAAGGAAACCTTGTTGTTCATACTTGAAAAACAAATTATAATGTACTTCCTTTGATTGTTTCTTATCTACCATGGATATTTGAATTTTGAATCACATAAATATCCATGATGAAAATATCTTACTTCAAAGTCTTGTTTTCGCTGACAGATTATGTCGAACTTGTTTTCTGCTCGTTTAACTAGTATCTTTCATCTCCTTTGTAATGATCATTGTCACCCAAGCGTAGTTTTTCCATATGCAATTCCATTAAATACTTATTTTGCCTTTGGATACTTTGCTGTAGTGGAAAAGTCACCCGACATTTCGTTCCCATTGACAAGATTCTGAAACCTGTTCTAGTAGAATGTGTGACTCCAGTGACTTGTTATTGGACTCTTTCATTGATTATTCGTGGGGAATCAGAAATGGTGTTAGTTTTCAAGGTGAGTTACTTTCCATCTAACTAGTTTTCAGGTTCTCAAATGTTTTCAGTATTAGAGATGGAAGGACTACTGCCTGATTTTTGAAAACTAAAACCATGAGAAGAAGTAATAGCTTTAGAAGGAATTTAACTTGGGCATCATTTTGACGGTTTTTTGGAGGTCTTTTACCTACTAAAGAAGGATTTTTAAATCTGTTTTGCAAGAACTTACGCCCTCCGGTGAAAATATTGGTCCATGTCTGGAAGGCCCTGTGTGCTGCAACAGGTAGTAAAGAAGAGACTTGTGCTCATGCAGAATGAATAATTGACTGCTTTGGTTTTTATACTGGTTCTTATACCCCATCAATTTAGGCTGTGTTTGAATGAGTGTTCTGTAACATTGAATGACAATTCTGTAGGAGAGAAGATTAGGTTCATCATTGATTGATCCTTTCAGTATACTTTTTCCTTCTTAACCAATGAAAAATAATAATCTATACATTAAAAACACATAATAAAGCAACCTGGAAATATATTTAAATGATATTTTAAGTTTGAGGTTGTTATATATTTAACACGCAACTATTATCATTTTTGTAAATTTTATCATCCAATCTTTTCATACATTTGATCATCATATTTTTGTTTTAATATTTCACACATTCGGTTGGTCTATTAATTTCTAGCTGTCCATGTCATTAATAAAAAAAATATAAATAATAAACGACATTAGAACAATTTCATTTTGCAAAAGGAAAACTATTCACGTCATTTCAATTTTTAACCTTTTTTGTGGCCTTTTTTATGTTAATTTAATATTTGATTAACTTGTTTTTTCTCATAATTTTATATTAACTATTGGTTAAGCTAGCCATGTATAGAATAAATATTTATTTCATATAACTAAATTATATTAGAATTGAAATTTGTAATAAGTAAATATTTTTGTACCATGACATACGACGTTCCAAGGACAAGTATATTTCCCTTGGAAGTCTTTCTTGACCCAAAAGGATAGAGTCCATATGCCAAAGTTGTTGAAGTATGCCTTTTATTCTGGATTTCCCACACATTAAGATAAATTATGGATTGATTTTTAGTTTCACATATACAGAGAGCGAATTTAATGGGAAGGAAAAAAACTTGATCAAATTCAACCATGAACACAAGATTCGCTGGAAATGGTGTTATCCAGTAATATCTATATAAGCATTGTAGCACTATAGCTTCATTATTTTTTTACTTCCTCAATGTCTCTGTACACTAAATTACAAAAGAATGGTTTTGAAATGTGGTAAGAATTCTGTCAAACTAATCTTCCATAGACTCAAATTCCACTAGCAGCATTTAGACGTTGTGCTACACGCTCAACGCATACTTCATGTTTACGTAATCCATGCCACTCGTCACTTGAAGACTCGTTCATCAGTCGAAGCTTGGCTATCTGATTATGTAGTGCCTCCAAGTTGACTAGAGGAACAGTTGTTGGTCGCCCATGAGCACACTGAACAGAAAATTCCAAATTTGTCATGAACACTGCCTTTCCTCTCATATATACACAAACGTGGAAACGTATATCTTACTTGGAAACAAAGCGATGTATGCTTGAGCTCTTCAACTAGAAGGGAACATTCTGATGGTAGCAATGAATCCCCAAACATAATTGCACCTTCAAAAACGAGCATTATTGATAAAATTAAAGGAATATTACCGATGACTGCAATATTCCCTCACAAGAACATATGGGAGTTTTATTCAATGCAATATGAAGGAACAATGTCATATCATATATTTCTAATTTCAGAAGATAGGAAGACATTTCCCACAAATAGGGAGATAAAATAAACGTATCATCAATACAGCTTTTGCATATAATTATGTACAAAGCTTACTTTACTTAACTGAAGAAATGATCCTAGATTTGTATAAGGAAACATACAAGCACAAGAAGACTTTCCAAACTCCTAAGCATGTAATTGCAGGGGGTTAATATGGTTATGCACATACCTCTGCATGCCTTCGAGTTTAACACTCGTATGACAGAGGGTGGCATTGTTGATGATCCATCAGTGTCAACAAGCTGGAAGGTAATGATATATTGGAAGTTAGAAAAGCATAAAATGTCCGACTTTTTAAGGGAGACGACTTAGAAAGGAATTTGATCAGGATGTTTATAACCTGCTGAAGAAATTCTAAAAGATCAACATCATTTAATTTGACCCCTAAAATACACGGTACCTACAAGTTGTGATTAAAATCAGTAATATGAAAAACATGCATTTAAAATTCAAACTAAATGCAGAAGTTAAAAATTTTAACATTTTTTGCTCGTGAAAAGAAAAATTGAAGGGGAAAAAGAAACAAGTGTTGACCGCAATAAGTGTGATGGTCGTTTGTTGTCTTTTTATAATATCCAAATTCCTGCAAAGCAATCAAAATTATAAATTAAAAAAACCTGAATAACAAATTGTAAGTTTTTAGACCGAGCAAATTATTCTATTGTTCAATTTTGAACCCAAACAATGGTTTAATTGGTAGGTAGAGAAATCTTACATGATGCAAGCCATGAACAAATAAATAACAGACATCACAAAACTTTAGAAGGTAGTTATACCTTCTAAAGGACTCGGAATCTTTAGCATGGATGTTGCAGATCCAGCCCCAATCTTTAATCTGTTCACTATAACTATGAAGTAGTTGATAACCAATCTCTGGCAGAACCTGTATCATGCATCTCACTAGCAGAGTAAGAATTTTAAAGATTTGGAAAAATGTCATAATCAATGTTGACATCAAATTCTCTAATTCATAGGATGCATACCAGTTCCAGTTCGGCATGTAGATAGGTTACTGTTTTTGCTTCTCCTGACAATACCTAAGTATTTCACTAGTTTCGTAAGTAACACTGGAGAATATTTCTGATAGATACAATATAAACAAGTTTACCTTTTGACGCAATTCTTCCAGTCTGATTCTTTCATCTGCTGCGTGCTGTAAAAGGAGTACTATTATTAAAGTTACCCAAATGTCCTTCTTAGGTTCTTACTGTCTAGAAAAATGTGCATTTATTATATCTGGCATTTCTGAAGCTTTATTTATTATTTATAGTAATGAACTAAAGTCAAGCTGAGAGGTCCAACAGAATGCATTAAGAGAGAGAGAGAGAAGCAATGGGGCTATATAGAATTTGTAGTGCTAAAGTGAGTATACCTGTATGAAAGGATACTGTAATTCAGAGTTTACTAAATAGTCGTGGGTTACGTGCTTTGAGCTGCACAGGTTACCCAGATTGAATTCTATTAAAATAAAAATATCTGTTTCTCGTAGGTGTATCTGGTCCTCTAATCTTTGGGCTTAAAAATGATGAAACTGTGTAATAGTGGCGCATATAGGCACAAGGGAAATCCCTAAGCTACTAAGTTTGGTCTTCCTCAGGGCTCATCAAACCATCCCCCTTCTTTACACCCCAAGGACAAAATGCTAATAAACTAAACATGCAGATGTGCATTATAAGAGAGAACAGAAAAGTATTACTGTTATTAATTTGAATGTGTAAAACAATAAGGACTAAGAGTTTGTTGTAACTGTCCGATAGCTGTTATAAATTTCTAACAACGTCATCCGTAACTAACCAACCTAGATACAATGATATACACTTATACAGATATACTCACGAAGAGTGTTCAGTTGCAATGTTGCAAAATAAATATAGGAACACTGGTTTACTATATGTGCCAAGATGAAATTGTATTCATGTAGACAGACCATACTGCTATTGTGGTTTATTATAATCCTCAGTTTAGCATAGTTCCATAAAGGACTCAGTGCACCTAAATATGAAATTCAACCATACTGCTATAATATGCAATAGACAAACCTGATCAATTACAACAAGGGTTCTGCCAGCCACAACTGGAATGAATTTTTTATCCACCTGATGCAAAACTTTAGAATCCTCAAGACATTTCTTACTGATAGTTTCAGGAATCAATGAATCTCCAGCAAGATGCAAGAATCCAGAAGAAATGTCAAGTATATTGTTTTGACATTGAATATTAGCCGGTTTATTCTGTGCATAGGTCATACTAACAGTCAGATCAAATAAACATCCTCCATACTAATAATTGTCGTCTATGTAGCATAATAGGCCTCTAAAATATTGACAACATAACTGTAAATATTGACAACATAACTGTAATATTAGGTGAGCAATTCCTCCACTTAGTCCCATAATCTATGGAATCTTGCACATCCTTAGAGAGCAATTCTGAAATACCAGATAGTAAGGGTTTAATAGAAGGTAACAGTTGAATGATAAGACGGACCTTTTAAAATATTCAACTATTGATTGATTGTATTAACATGAAATAAGTAGCAAGCGTGAAAATTTTCAATTGTTGATCATATAAACATAAATAAATTGCAAGCATAACCCAAATAAATAACAATTAACTTTTTTTATGTAGAAGACGGTGCAAATAAAACAAAACTTCCACATTTATTGGCCTTTTGATTTGGGCAGAAAATACTAAACATATCCAGCTTTACATAGCCTCAAGAGATTAATTGTAAAGAAACTAAGCATTTTAGAATTAAATAAGTAGCTCAAAATAATCTGTAAAGATAAGCAGGCTACAAAGCAAATAGATTTTTCCCTCAGGCCAAATTTCAAGGCTGAGCATTCTGAATATAAGCTTCTGAGCCATAACTAAGGTATTTCAAAGGAGCTCATCTTGTCATATCAGACTTCAGTTTTACCAACACATTGAACTTACCCCCAAATGGAGCACTGTTTTGAATGTCGAAACTCTCAAGTTCTTCAATCTCTGTTATGTCATTAACCTGCACAGCACCCAGAACCTCTGAAGTTTGTTTCATATTGACTCTACAATCAGTGCAAAACCACAAGGGTCAGTACGAATTTATTCCCAAGATTTAAGCAGCTCTTATGGATCAATAAAATATAATCCTACTTGAATTCTTGTAATAAGAGATCTTTAGTGCTTTGGTGACGAGCAACACGAGGCTGTTGAGGATATTTAGAATTACTAGATTCTGCATATTCAAAAGCATCAGTCCCAAATTTGTGCCATTGGGAAATGTTGCTACATAACAAAAGGAACAAAGGAGAAAAATAAAAGACAATGAAAAACCTCCATGATTGAAAGCAGGGTTATACACTCGGTCAATCTGTCTTTTGACTTTTATTTCTGAAGGATGGTTTAGAGAGAAAAACCTCCTTTTCCTTCTATAGAAAGGAGGAGCTGAAACGCTTCTTCTAGATCTTTCGTGATTTTCCTCCAAAATTGAATTTCGAAATTGACCTGTTTTGCCTTTGTTCTTGTAAGGCCTCTTGCAGCTTTTAACACATGACTCGGGCAACAGCCAGTCTAGCTCCTTGTTTAACATATCTGACCTTTTTGTAGAATATATGTCACTGAAATCAGGGCAGTCAACTAGTTTGTTGAATATTTCACCAGAATCACCAGCAACATCAAAATTAAATCCAATATTTGTAGAACTTGATGCACAATGATGCTGGTTGGTATTCCATGACATATTGTAGCTGAAACTGCTGAAATTGCACTCATTTTGTCTTTCATCAAAACGTTTTTTATGATGGATCCATTTAAAGGGTCTAGATACTCCTCCAAGATCATCTTTAATATCAGTTGTACGATAAAAACGCAGTGCATGTTCTTGAGATGAGGGTTTTGGGTAGAGAGCATGCCATTCAAAATTGAATGACCGATCATCTGACCTAGAGCTTCCTATTCGTGAGGCTGAGTAGCATAAATCTGAAGGGAGACAGTTTTCTTCAGCCAATTCTCTTTCAAGAAAATCAGAATTTTTAGACATCTTTAATTTCTTTTTTACTTCTGGACAGGGATGGACATATAAATCCTTACCACTTCTACAATCCTCCCCTGTATTCTGCTTGCTATAAAAACTATCAGTTTGGAGTTCATATTTATCATTCACAGAGAAATCTTTCTTAGGCAAGATACTTCCTAGTTTAGAGCGTCCCTTTAGAAAAGGTTTCTGCAAATCCCCATTACTATTTACATCATAACTGTACCCATCATAGTTATAACGTAAATCATCTTGAAATGACTCACTGATCACATCAGCTTCTTTAAGGAATTTTCTTCCATGTGAAGAACTTGGTTCATCAAAAGGTGCATCATTTAAATCCTTACCACTTCTATAATCCTCCCCTGTGTTCTGCTTGCTACAAAAACTATCAGTTTGGATTTCGTGTCCATCATTTACAAAGAAATCTTTCTTATGCAGGATACTTCCTAGAGAAGAGCATCCCTTTAGAAAAGGTTTCTGCAAATCCCGATTAATATTTACATCATAACTGTACCCATTGCAGTTATAATGTAAATCATCTTGAAATGCTTCACTGATCACATCAGCTTTTTTATGGAATTTTCTTCCATGTGAAGAACTCGGTGCATCAAAAGGTATACAATCATTTAAACTTTCTATAGCTGGTATTTCACCATAAAAGAAGTTATCTCCTTTCAATGAACTGCTACTATCACGCATCAGCAAACCGTTTGGCCTTCTTGTCACAGTGGATATGCACTTGGCATGTGAATCATCATCCAATAAGTTGCCAGAATAACCAGTCTGAAAAAGAGAGTCTCCTATACTTTGTTTCTCTTTGAACATCGCGGCCTCCAAGTAACCAATGGAGGTTCTAACATCTTCCCTGTTAGATTGATGATAGTCATCTTCAATTAGCCTGTCTGAAGTAGAAAAGAATAGATGTAGGCAATCCTTACGATTTTGGTTTCTAAACTTTGATATATCTGCATCAAAGATATATGACAACAGTCTTCAAATATTAAAAGAGAAAGCAAACCATTGTAGCATATAAATCATTAAAGCAATATTTTTCCGCAAAATAAGAACCTTATTTCTATCTTAAAAAATATATAAGATGAAGAAAAACCACAAATATAAATGGTTAAAAATGATCAGACTAAATTAGTGCAACTGTAAAGGAAACTATTTGATGATGAAAATTACAAACTTTACCTGATTCGTCTGAGATGATGTTGGCATATGCTTTCTTTTGTTGATCTTCTACCATGTATGCAGCTTGATTGGAGGGGGGCTCTACTACAAGAATCTCAAATAATAGAAGCATTAAAATTAGTAATTCATTGAACTATATATCAATATGATGCAGTGAGAGGGTATACCAGAAGCTATGTTTTCCTCCCAGGATTCTTTGATAACCTTCTCAACGAAGTTTAGAATAGGTGTCCAATCCTTAAAATGTGAGGGAAAAAGAGACAATCACATTTATGCGGTGTGCATGGTTGTGATAAAATAATTCATAGCAAAATTCCAATATGGGAAAAAGAAAGTTCAAACCTTCTGGTCATTGTTCTTTGGTGGAGTTAATTTATACCACCCAAAGTACATGAAGTAGAATATAAAAGCATGAAACTAGACTAGAACCTTACAAAAATCATTTATGGAAGCAAGAATGCGTTCTCACCGCATTGAAGTACTAACAAGATAAAATGAGACGTGAAAAGGGAAGCTAAGAAAAGCTATACCTTGAATTTAACATACGTTTTTGATGGCTCAAAGGCCAAATCATACTTAGATCGGGGGCAACTTAAATTCAAGAGATAAGCTAGACCCGGCTGACACCTGCTTCTCTTCTTGTTTCGGAACTCATTATCAGTATTCCATGAGTTCAGATGTTCAAACCTGATAGCCAGTTCACTCAGAAGCTTATGAATTGGGCCCTTGCAAACAAACTGCGAATTAACATCTTACCACGTTAAGGTCAACAGCAAAAATGTTTTGAAGCATTTGATTCTTTTCAGACATCAACAAGTTCACTCTACCAATTATACACTTTTTAAAACAGTATAGTCACATGGATACAGACATACTGCAGGACCTGCAAAAATGCATCAAAATTTAGGGGAGATGACCCAGAAAGAATCTACACGCAAGGGTAACACGAAAAAGACAATTTGACTTTTTACGTTAGAAACATGAATCACCTTCGTATTTAAAGTGTTGCAAGGATTGGATATATATCCAGAGAGCTTTATGATATCATTCTCAACTTCTAAATAATGAAGAGAGCTTGTGACCTCTACCCCAAAGCCACTGGTTACAAGTGACAGAGGAGAAGAAGCAGAATGTGTGCAGAAGAGTTCATCCTCTCTAAATGTAAGGTATAAGAGAATGTTAGTCAACCAAAGAAAAGAATATGCAAGTTGTTTTGAACGGATATAACATACCTTTCAATATCAACAATTTTGAAGGAAATATTAGGACGCACAAGTGCAAGCCGCATTACACATTTCTTGATTGATTGCAGTACCTTATTTGGACTTCCAATATAGAGATGGAATTCACCAGTCAATCCAAAAATTTGAAACGTATTCATAGAGTTCATACAAGGTAACTACAACTTCAGAATACATATCACTTGTGTGGTAGGACAAGAGAAAAAGAACCTGGACTGTATGCATTTTCTCCGAACTGGTTGATTGTAAAATAAATCTCGGACAACAACTAAAAGATACAAGGCCTTAATTAGCAATCAAGTCATTGTGCTAGAAGGATCAGAAAAAAATTCATCATCAAGAAAAAACTTTCTATCCAGATAAATGTAAAGCATATGGGCAGAAATTGAGGATTTCTCGTTGAGAAATTATAAGAGCAAACAACTTAAATACAAGCAAAGGGAAAGATTATTTTCAAGTGGAGGAAGTAAGAAAGATTAAAATTTGTCAAATCCAGCAATCAACAAGTAGAAGATTTCACTGCATTGGCAATCAATGGTCCTAATTAACAATCATTCAATTCAATGGATGAGATTTAACAAATAAAACTGCAATCATAGCAATGTTTGTGTGTGTGAATGCAATGTCCCAGTGTCCTATGTTTTGGAAATTAATCATGTTGGAGTCTTTGGCCAGGCTGCACATCAAGAGTGGATGTCGAAGTGTATGCTTCATAGATCTCGAGCATAGCTCCAAAGTTATAATTAGTAGCAATATCAACCACTCAAAACATGCATTATCAACCAACCAACTACAAAAGACTACATGATAAACAATTGAAAATTTAGTAGCCCACAATTCAAATGGCAACTATCTTTTGTGAAAGAAAAGAGGAAGCGAAGGAAGATTGAAGAATCCCATAAACCCTAGCTAAATAAAAGCTACAAAGTTAAGTAAAGCTAATATACCTCTACCAACTAACCATGAAAAGCAGAAAATTTATGGAAATATCTGCTAAAGGATAAAAATCTTATACATGCACATACATAAAAACCAAAAGAAAAATGAGAGAGCTATAAACGACAGAATAATAATCTCAGATCTTAATTAGCTTGAATTGAAAATGCAAAGACAAAAAGAAATCAGTGCAAATAAAAGGATTTTCATGACTCTAAATCCTAGACTATCATGTAAGAACCCATTAAATTTAGGGAAAATGAAAGCCATCCAAGTATTAGTAAGCGTCATTCTCAGACATACAAGGAAAAAAGCAACTGTCAGATTCACCAAAATTACTACCTGTGGTGCCCACTTCCTTTCTATCATCATCAATGCCAAGATATAAACACTTGCACCCCTGCAGTCAATTTAGAAACGTAAACTTAAAACTTACATCGATAGAAGCTATAATATGATTCATATCTCCCTGAATAAAGCATGGGATGTTCTGCCCACCTTCAATACTTTTTGATATCCATTTGGCCTTCCATGTGTTCTTGTCACAATTTCCAGCACAGAGACATCAGAAATTGAAGCCAAAGCCTCCCCACGGAAACCGAAATTCTCACTCGTAACATTCAGGTCAACCAAATTAAGAAATTTTGATGTTGCTGCTTGTTCAGTATACATACATAACATTATCAAAGGCATCAAGGAAAGGAAACTCAAATTCATGGAAGAATAAAAAGAAGGCTCCTCTTTTCCTTTGCATGTAATATAACCTAACAAAAAGTCACTCATCATAGGTTCTTGGATCTTGTGTTAGATACATTGCAACAGACTACAATGGTCTGATCACTCTAGTTACCTTTGTTAACTAATATTTAGAATCATTAATATAAATTTCCCAAAACTGACCCCAAGGAAAACTGCATATACAAACTACAAGAATTAATGGAAATTAAATAATTTAACAGCCTACATTCA
>Ga0123340_1005922_pt1 | contig 11656 bp, 9 predicted proteins | sample SirMexnodulemix_FD_89961 | JGI IMG/M metagenome (GOLD analysis project Ga0123340, IMG submission 89961) | Root nodule microbial communities of legume samples collected from Mexico - Siratro Mexico nodule mix | ecosystem: Host-associated > Plants > Roots > Nodule | place: Mexico: Nepantla... | reverse complement strand
AAATTAAATTATTGAATCTTCATGTAATACTCTCGGGTATTTATTTGAATGTGGTACTTAAAAAATATTTAACTATTTTCTTTTATCTAATATTAGTTATCTTAATAAACACTTCAATGAAATGAAATTGTTCATGCTTAAATTAATTTGCAGAAATTCTTCTTGTGTTAATTTATTTTAAATTTGATTCTTAGCCAGGCAAACTAAATTCTTATAATATTATTTTAATTAGATATGTTTATGAAAAAACTAGACTCTACTTATAAAGGTTTACATTCGTCAATGTATTACAATGGAACTCATTATTTAGTTATGAATTCGTTAAATTTTACTTTGTTATATTTTTTTAATACTTTGTTATCTTTTTAAAGAATAGTTAAAATATTATTCACTTTTACACTGTTTTTCTATCACTATCAAACATTTTTTAATATTGTATTTCATATTTTACTTTTTAATACAAACAATAAAAAACTTACAATCTAATATAAACACTTTGATTCTATTAATTTTATTTTAACCTCTGTTAATATTTGAGAAGGTAATTAAGCACTCTTTAGTAATTATCACCGTATTTATTAAAAAAGATTAAAGTTAATATATGGAATTAACTTGATCAAGACTTTTTATCTTTGTTTTATTTTTTGTAAATTTAAAATATTTAGTAATTATTTCAAAATTAATTACGTATTAAGATTAATTTTTCTTTTAATAAACAACAAGTACTAAAAATTAAACACGTACACTAGGATTACTATACAACAAATCCATAAATTATATAATTATAGTAATTATATTAATTATTAAAATAATTTAAATAAAATTAACACAATTACAATTTTTTATACAAAAGATATATAAAAAAATATGTTAATATTTATTACACTAAACTCAATATTTACTTAGTTTTTTTATTAAAGGTTCTAATATCGATATTTTATCCTTAACAAGAACATGTCTTATGCACAAACAATTGGCCTAAAGAAGATCAAAACATAAAGCAACTGAAGTAAGGTTGAATTCGACAAGATGGTTATAAAAAACAAGAAACAAAGAATTGGGACAGTGATAATGGTGGCATCATGCTAGCTTCTCTGGCAGCACCAAACAAGAGAAACAAAGATGCCTTCAAACTGAGAAGAGGTAAATGTCTTTTGCCAGCTTCCGAAGACCACTTTACCTATGGAACTTGATGATTCGAGACTCCGCCAATAATGGCTTCTTCACACAAACTTTAAACATATACTCTTCCATGGCACACTCTGGTGTCCATGGCAACAATCTCACCTACCCTTTGCTCCTCAAGGCCTGTGCTAACCTCGCTTCCATTCAACATGGCACTTTGCTTCATGCCCGTGTCTTCAAACTTGGCTTCCAAGCAGACACCTTTGTTCAAACTGCTCTTCTTGATATGTACTCCAAATGCTCCCATGTTGCATCTGCACGCCTGGTGTTTGATGAAATGCCGCAGAGAAGTGTTGTCTCCTGGAACGCCATGGTTTCGGCTTACTCTCGCGTGTCTTCAATGGACCAGGCACTGAGCCTCTTGAAAGAGATGTGGGTTCTTGGTTTTGAGCCTACTGCTTCAACGTTCGTTTCAATTTTGTCGGGTTATTCGGACTTGGATTCTTTCAAGTTTCGTTTGCAGGGGGAGTCGATACACTGTTGCTTGATCAAACTTGGGATTGCGCATACAGAGGTCTCTCTGGCCAACTCACTAATGGCTATGTATGCCCAGTTTTGCATGATGGATGAAGCTAGGAAAGTTTTTTACTTGATGGATGAGAAGTCAATAATTTCTTGGACAACTATGATAGGGGGGTATGTGAAAATTGGGCATGCTGTGGAAGCATTTGGTTTATTTAACCAAATGCAACGTCAAAGTGCTGGCACAGACTTTGTTGTGTTTCTAAATCTGATTTCTGGTTGCATACAAGTAGGAGAGCTTTTGTTAGCTTCATCTGTTCACTCTCTTGTACTTAAATGCGGGTGTGATGAAGTAGATTCCGTTGAAAATTTGCTTATTGCTATGTATGCCAAATGTGGTAACCTTACCTCTGCTAGAAGGATATTTGATCTGATCATTGAAAAGAGCATGTTATCGTGGACATCAATGATAGCAGGATATGCCCATTCAGGCCTTCCAGCGGAAGCATTGGATCTGTTTAGAAGGATGGTAAAGACAGATATTAGACCAAATGGAGCAACCCTTGCAACTGTTTTATCAGCTTGTGCTGATTTGGGATCACTGAGCACGGGACAAGAGATTGAAGAGTATGTTTTTCTAAACGGGTTGGAATCAGACCAACAAGTCCAAACGTCTCTCATACACATGTACTCCAAATGTGGGAGCATCAAGAAAGCAAGAGAAGTGTTTGAAAGGGTGACGGATAAAGATTTAACCGTTTGGACTTCCATGATAAATAGTTATGCAATCCATGGGATGGGAATGAGGCTATCACCCTCTTCCACAAAATGACTACTAAAGAAGGGATAACTCCAGATGCCATTGTCTACACTAGTGTTTTGCTGGCCTGTAGTCATTCTGGATTGGTAGAAGATGGATTGAAGTACTTCAAAAGTATGCAAAAGGACTTTAGAATAGCTCCTACAGTAGAACATTGTACCTGTTTGATAGATCTTCTCGGTCGAGTTGGCCAGCTTGACTTAGCTTTAGATGCAATTCAGGGAATGCCACTGGCAGTCCAAGCTCAAGCTTGGGGTTCGTTGCTTAGTGCTTGTAGGATTCATGGCAATGTTGAGTTGGGAGAGTTTGCAACTGTTAAGTTATTGGAAATTACTCCTGAAAGCTCTGGAAGTTATGTCTTGATGGCTAACTTGTATACCTCTTTAGGCAAGTGGAAGGAGGCGCATATGATGAGAAATTTGATAGATGGTAAAGGATTGGTAAAAGAATGTGGTTGGAGCCAAGTTGAGGTCAATAGTAGCTATCAGGCATTTGCTGCTGGAAATTGATCACAGGTTGGCTTATAAAACACTAGAAGATCTAAACTTTGTTGTTCAAGGAGGTAGCTATACAGTAGAAACAATATCAACGAATGATTAACAAAGTTTTTACTCACGAATCTATTACATACTACTTCACGTGTAATTCAACTTCACCGTAGGATGAAAGATGTAAATTGTAAACACCATGCGTTTATTGTCTTTTCTGCCAGACACTACATTCAGTTACTGCACCGGATTAATAAATCATTCTTCCAAGTTGGGGGAAGATAGCCTACTTGATTAAACCACAACCATTATCTATCCTTCCTGCGTAAATTTTTTTGTTAATCACCTGCTTACTTTATTATTCTCATTAAAACTATTTCCTTCATTCATTCAAGTCTTCGTTTTTGTTTTCTTTTCTTAAAAAGGGATATCATTAAAACATTTGAGAAGTCGGTTAGGGGGCAAGACTTGCAGTGGTTGCCTGCTTACACGTGATAATAGCAGCTACAAAGAGCAAAATTAAAGACAAAGGTGTGTGGAATGATCTCTTCGTAGTTCAAACTACTTTCCACAATCCACTTCATAGTTCCAAGATACTTGAAGATGGCTAGTTAAGAAAGGCATTCATAGAAATTCAAGTATGCAAAATAATGAAATGAAATATTCCTCAAATGAGAACTATAAATGTATATCTTTTTTTCTGTCACAATATTAATTCGTACACAACAATTAAATGTGTCTTCTATCATACCCTGTGGCCATTGCAAATTTACAAGTGGATTACGTCAGTGTCGTGGAACTCCCGTGGAATGCAATAAAAGTATTTTCTGTGATGTGTATATCTAGTTCCATTTGATCTTCTAACCCCTAAAAAATATACAACTCATCAATGAAACAATACCTAATGTCCCACATTCTTATTTATGAATGGCACTAATTTCTGACATTGTAAAAAATCAGTAACAAATATGTAAGAATTCTGACATTTACTCTGTCTATATTTCTCATGGTCCTCGCATCTTCTCAACAATGTTCCTACTCTTTTCTTCAAAGTTGCGCCTCTTTTCTTCAAATTTCTCACTCACCCTTTTTGTCAAATCAAGAATTCTTTCCCTTTTCCCGATTTTCCTTGGCCTTGAATCATCCTGTTCAATTAAACTATCCTGTTTGTCCATCACCACGTTTCTGGTAGGTGATTCAACCACAGAAATATCCCCCATCTTCACCAATTCATTGGCTTCATGTGTATTGTCGTTGTGCAACGAAGTAGTTCCATGTTCTTGCAAATCTCTTGGTTCTTGGGGTTTGCAATTCTCTAAAAAGGGTCTTGTCAGCTCTTCCGAACTTCTGCTGCTCCTTAATGTTAATGCAGAAGAGGAAATTGGTGGAAACGCCAAAGAATCTGATTTCCTAGCTGGTTCCTGACTAAATTTGGTACACTTTGGTGGCTTATGTGGTTTGAGATCTGGACCATCAATTAAGGCCTTTGAGTTAGCTTTCAATCCACCTGGAGGTTGACTATTGGTATCAACTGAGGTTGAAGTCTCGTTTCCCGATTCGTGGTGGATCCATATGAACGGAGCAGCACTCTTGGGAACCCAATCGTCCTTTTCAGCTAGCATCCATGAAATGCATATACTTTCACAATTTGGAAGCACTAAAGTATCCCGGATGGCTGCCTGCAGTAGAGAACAAAAATTAAGTTTGGAAGTGAAAAATGTTGTAATCCTTTGTAAAAAGATATGCAAAAAGAGGGCTTCAGTCGAGAACTACAATAGATTACAACAGAGAAAACACGAAAAGAGATCATAGTAATTGTGATATTTGAGACATGGGCCTATACACAGAATGATATATTTGCTAAAACCTATGGATAGTGTTATTTGTTAAGAAACAGAGAGAGAAACAAGTATCAAGGAACAAATACTAACAAATCCAGATTTCTATGGCCACATACTCGACAGAATGGAAGTCACTCCAGAGAAAAAAAACATGGTCACTACTTGAAAGGGAGGTCGGTTAAACTGACAGGTAGAGCAAAAAGAATTTGCCCAAAGAAATTCTCCTCTTTGAACATAGGAACCAATACTAGAAGTGCATATGATCTATTTATACAAAGATTTAACAAGAACATGGAAATGAACAACATAAAGCTTGGAAACCACAAATAACATCTGGAGGGAAACAGTAATTGTTCATCAACATCGTGTAATATCTAAATGAGTAGATAACTATCATACCTTGAGCCGATTGACCAGAAACAAAGCTATGTGTGAATTAGTTATCTTGCGTTCTCCAACGAATGACTCCAAGCTGAAGTCTACCTCAGGCATAAATGTGAAACCAAACCACAATTGATCAGAGGGAGGTGGCTTTATCTGCAAACGCAATGTCCCTTTGAGGGATGCTATCCTTACTCCCAAGGTGAGAGGAACCTTTTCATAATGAATAATCCGTTAACTTGAGAATAACAAAGCTTAAACTATTTATAAATGTATGAAGAGATAAAATAGCATAAAATCTACGCATTATCATAAAATATAAATTACTATTAACATCTATGCATTACGAAATACTTAAATGTGTCTCGATGTGCATCTAATTGACTTGAAAATGCTCCAAGACAAGATTCACATTATGCTTCTTCTGATAGCTTTTTGTTACAGATGGAAAAAAAAATCTCATATTTTACCTAAAGGCTTAGATTTTTGGCACAGTGATTTTAGCACAATCCTTTCAATAAAAAGTTGGATTTTACCACAAGGTAGGTAGGCGAGCCAGTGCGTTGTCCTTCAGGGCTGCAAGGTCTTGTGTGAAGGGATATTAGGGTTGTAATATAAAAATCATTTATGTATATTTTCCTAAAAGCTGAAGCTTTCAGCAGAATTGAATTAAATTTATAATTGTTGTAATTAAATATGTGAATTGTCACCAGTTAAACCCAAATGTTGATTATTGGCTCCCTTTTTTTCAGTTTAGAGACTTGCTTGATTTTCATACACCAACTTATACAATTATGAACTAATGCTAACATGCTATTTTCATAACATTTCACCACATAATAAATTTTCTATGCATGCCAAAAAAGTGTACTTTCGATAAGAACCCATGCAGTCCGAACTTCTACAGTCATAATTTGCAGAGATATGCTATTGTGAATAAGCCAAGGTAAAAAAAGAGTAGAGCAAAGTATAATTCAACAGGGTTTCACAAAGCATACGCAGACATCACATCTAGTTTCATGTCACACAAAGATCTCCTTTGAGATTAATTTTTTAATGGTAAAAAAGCTTGTGATATCATGTTTCTAGAAAAAGTTTACAAACAGAAAATATTTATTTGACAGAATTACAATAGGTAAGGCCAATGTAATAACATGAAAAAGGATCTGAACATGGGTTTGGAAAACCTCAGCAGGTTACTGTGACATGCCTAAAAATGAAGTCATTGCCCATCAGCAGAATAGAACCAAACAACAAGACTGTGCATTAAATAAACATGATAAGAGAAACTAAACACGAATTTGGCCAACTATCATTAAACTACAAAGACAAAGAAAGTATATATATCTTTAGCCGTGGACAGAGAACCGTACTTCATAGCTCATACAAGCACAAACACACAACATAATAATGAAACAGACTCCTAATAATGAAAGAACAATCGAAAAATTGAAGTGGGAATAATAACAATGTGCTACCTGTGAAACATGCTTGGCAACAGAATTTAACATAGACTTCCATCTTGATCCTTGAGACGAGGAAGATGTACTATGCTTAGAGCTCTTCGACACATCTGAAAAGCACAGACTAGATTTATCAATATGAATGCTTTTGTTGAAAATCTTACATTGATTAGCGATATAACCAAAATAATATATATAAGTGGAAGGTAACCATCATCTCATGAGCTAGCTTTTGCAATTCAGTTATACCCGAACCCAAATTCTAAGAGCTTTATATAACAATATCTAGATACAAGAAACACTTCAACATCGCCCAACCCACACACAAATCAACGTTGGAAATTCATCATCCCTGGGAGAAAAGGACTAGAAATTTTAAAAGCTGATGTTTCGTGGAGGCTCATAAATGGTTTTATATCTTGAACAAAAGCTACTACCGTGGTCCTCATTAATTCCATTTTTATGGGGAAAAAAATCCAGCATAATTTCACCAAACCATAACGTAGAGAAATTGCACAAATAGTTGTATTTGTTAGGACAATGTACCAACGAATAATCCACTCACCATCTCCTTTTGGCTCTTGTAAATCATTCATTCCTTCTGCAAGATTCAATTGCTCATCCAAATATTCAAATCCTTCAAGAATATCTGATGGGACAGCCCCATCATTACTTGATTCTGGATTTAAGTCCTCTCTTTCCCTTTCGAGCTCTAATTCTCCTACTTCAAGCCTTGTTTCAATCTCTAGCAATGCACCACCAGAATATTCAATGTCAACCTCTAAGGCACACACCTCACTCATTTCCATTGGAAGAACCCTCATTCGAATTATACAGGGTGGAACATTTCCCATGTTGATTTCTGTACAGATTACATCCCCTACATAACTGGGAGTTCTCATGTTTCCCAATGTCCTCTGTAAAAAATAATAGAAAAGAGTAACAGTTATCTAACAGAAACCAAAACAAAATGACGTCTCTGTAGGATGTTCTTGAAACAAACCATGTGTGTCTGTGTGTGTATAGAAAAGTGAGAAGGGCTTAATTCATTCTTTTAATCTAATGATTCTAAAAAGCAACACACCTTTAACAATTAGATTAAAAGAAAATTTATGTACATATAAATACATACATAAACACACATATATATAAACAGACTCAATCAAATACATAATTAATATCATCAAAAGGGAACATTTGTTACCTGAATCCTTTCTTGGATGGATTTCTTCATTTGCACATTTTCTTTTACATCAAAGAAGAGTCGGGAAAGCAACAAATTCCAACACAATGTTCCTTCGTCCGCACCTAACTTTTCATCTGTGTCTGCATCGGAGAATTGACCCTGGCTTGCCAAACGAGATATGCTAGAAGATGACGGTGCAGCATTCTCTAACAAGGGAAGTTTTAGAGGGTTTGCTGCTGAAGTAGATTTCATGTAAGCAGTGGCTAAAACTGCGTCCTGACAAGCACGAAGCTTATCAGTGTTCTTTCTTTCTTCACGGCCTGGCAATGAAGTCCAAGCTGATTTATTTTCCACGCCAACTCGGGAAGATTTTTTTGTAAGTTTTTTCAAAAATTGACGAACCTTAGAGGAACCCCCATCAGGCTTACTAGCCCTTTCTATTGCATCAGCACTTGATCCTACCGATGGTTTCATATGAGAATGATATTCAGTATTTAATGATATCAAATAACTTCGAAAGTCATCTTGCAACTGGGCAAACCACTCTTCCTTTTCTTTTTTATCAGAAGAAGCCAGACGGAGGGCCTTACACCATGCTTCTTTTTCACATGCAGTCTCAAGATATATGTAAACAGTCTTGCTTCCATGGTAGATGACAGATGTCTTGGCTTCCACTCTGATGGGGTATTTTTTCGCCCTATACGAGTCATTACATTGAAGCACCTAATTTCTTCAGTAAATAAGCAAGAACATAAAAAATATATCTATCCATTATCATTTGAAGTAAGACACCATAAGAAATAACAAGTTACTTCATCAGGAGAGGAGTGCTAGCAAAACACAATATCAATTTTAAGAATTATTAAGAACCAAAAAATAGGAGAGATAAACATTAAATAAGAAGTGGGACCTACAAAAAATTGTGACTTTCAACAAACTATAGATGAGAGTGTGTTGAAAAAGAACATGTTAGAGGATGTGTTACTCGCATCCCTCTCATTCGGATGCATGCAGGGCATAAAGGAAATGAGACTTTAAACTGTGATCCTATGTTGAATCAAAATAATGAGCATTTCAATATGATCCAACTGAAAGGATAAAAAAAAGTTGTTGTATAAGAGGAGCTATGAGTCTAACATAGTCGATTTCACAATCATGTTTGTGCAAATTGTGCACTGCTCCAGTTGATACCACTGATTTGACATGCATGATACCTTTGTGTTGAAATAAACTTTATACAAACTACAGCTTCTACACAGTACCTACTGTTCAGAACAAGGTATTGGCTTGAGCAAGTCTAATACAGGTAGTACAAACCCAACCCAGAAACACTCCTAACACAACAACAATTATAACTCTAACATTGTGAATTACTTCCCCTCAAAATGACCTCATCTCCCAGTTTGCATGCAACATATAAACACACTTATCTAAAGAAGGGAACTTCAAAAACATAATGTAGTCCACCAACCATGAAGGTGAAGTCATATAATGCAGGCGGTTAACCCAAATGTAACCAAAACAACACCACCATCACGAAAGCAAAGCCTTAACATTACAAATTACCATTTTTTTGAAGCAAGACTTGTTGCTGAAACAGCTTCCACTGAGCACCCCTTAAGTTGAATGGTGGTGTGAGAGCCGTCAGCATCTGTGATCACAAGTGACTGCCCATTGATTTTCCCATACTTCCTAACCGGAGTCACCTCCATCACATCTTTCTTCTTCTTCTGTTCCTTTGACTGTTTCTCTACCCGAATTTTTGGAACCTTGTCAGGCTCCAAAACCCAAACCACACCCTGAAGATAAAACAACACAAAAAGCGAAACTCGAACACGTCAACAAATTAAAACCCCCCAAATAAACAAACACAAAACTGAAAAAACAGATATCATTGGAAACCAGAAAGTCACCTCCTTTTTTAGCAACTGCTGATGGGAATCACTTTGAGAACCATCCAGTTGCGTCTTCGACGCGATTTTCGCTTGGTCTCTGCTGATCCTTCTATGCAGTCGTTTCACCAGCCACAACAACCCAAGACCTTCGGCGGCCACAACCACCACCACCCCAAGAAAAAACCCGAGGAGAATCCAAGCGAAAACAACAATCATTTCACGCCTGAATTGTTCAATTTTCTTGAATCAGAGAAAACAGGAACGAACCAAAGTGAGCAAAATGAGACCGACCCAGATGGGGGAATCGAAGGAAAAGCAGGGGGAAGAGACGCCCAGATGCTCAAAATGGAAGCTTCCAAAAGAATCTGATGCCAAACACTGTGGCAAGCAATAATCACTTTCCTTCCTTAACGGTTAGAGAGAGAAAGCGCGTTCGTGGAAGTTTTGTTTGGGGGGAAGGGAACAACAACAAAGGGAAACGTGAGAATAACGGTGAGAAAAAAAGGGGGAGAGATGAAGGGATTTCATTAGTAAAAAAAAAAATGGGGGTTTTGTGTTTTTCAGAATCTGTGTTGTGTTCATGCAGAGAAGAAAGAGTGGGAGTTGAAGAAACTGAAATATGTGGACATTGTTATTAAGCATTGCAGTGGCTCACCATTTTCCACACACACCAAATCAATCCAAGTTCAGTTCTTTCTTCTTCTTCTTTCACCTATGGCATATGGGACTCTGTGATCGAAAAATTTTGTCTTTTGGTCACAGCTTTTAACCATTTTTCATTCGCCTTTTCTGTCATCTAGTTTGTCACAAATCTCTAATTTTACCATGAAAGGATTTTGAAATGGAGAATATGATTGCAAAGTAAGAAAATTTAATTCTTATTTTGTAAATTCTATTACGCATTTTTTATTATATTCTTTTAATTTTTCCGTATTTTACCATTCATTGATGATGGTAATTAAAACCATGGAATGTGAATAATCTTATAAAGTGTGAATAAAAGTTTTTTAATCACTATATTAATGCATTGATAATTTATAAGTCCTGCTTTAAATAAGAAACAAAGTATAAATGGTAATGAAAAAGTTGAAGACAAATGTGTATACCACCAACCAAGATGAACAAAATGATGATGAAAAATGGTTTTTATAGTATTATTGATTATAGTGTTTATATTTATTTTTTGACAATTTTTCTTCATCAACTGTTAAACACATATACCTAAATATTGAATCATTTTATTAAATTGCAGTGTTCATATATAATTTACCTTTTCAAAATTTCTAGTAAACTTATTGGACATGATAATGGTTGTGTTTTAAAAATTGAAACTCTTAATTTTTAAAAAGATAGTCATATTTTATTCTCAAATTATTTATTTAGTAAATGACATTTTAAGCATTACCCCTTCAAGGGAAAAAATATCAGATTTAGTCTTTTATTTTTATTTTTTTGTCAGTTTAGAAATTGGACCATGTATAGAAGAAAAAATCATTCAAAACTTTAGTTTCAGAATTTTCTGTTATTATAGAATGGTCTTAATTGTCATGTTCTTTCTTAATTCAATCCATTTAAGGTAATAAAGATCAGAATCATGAACTCATCTTCAAACAATGATTGGGAATAGACTCTTATAGAAGTAAAAGTTACGTTTTCAAGATCTATTTGTAAAAAGATGCTTTTGGAACTGCGATAAGTCGATTTCTTGAGACTGTAAGTTCTACAGAGTTGAATAAATTTAGCCTAATTAAAATTTTCCATATTGAAAAAGTATCTTAAATTTAAATGAATATTCGTTACAAAAATTAGCTTAAATGAAGTGTGTTTTCACACAAAACTTTTCTCACTAGAAAGAGATTAAATCTTAAAATACAGATAAGAAATAGTTCACAAGCAATGTTTAGAGGTTCTGAACGTTATTAATTCATTATGTTT
>Ga0123340_1005917_pt1 | contig 11662 bp, 6 predicted proteins | sample SirMexnodulemix_FD_89961 | JGI IMG/M metagenome (GOLD analysis project Ga0123340, IMG submission 89961) | Root nodule microbial communities of legume samples collected from Mexico - Siratro Mexico nodule mix | ecosystem: Host-associated > Plants > Roots > Nodule | place: Mexico: Nepantla... | reverse complement strand
CTATATTACTAATTATTATATATGTAATAGTGAATGATAATATATGAAAGCGAATTAAAACTATACTTTGAATTTATAAGGAAAAGTAAGATGTAAATAAAATTGTAAAACTAAAATTCCATCATCTAATGGATCGTCTGATGGTTGTACACATGTAAGTATATAGCCTAATAAAAGAAAGAAATGCTAAATTATAAATTTTCATAAAAGTAAATGAAAGAAATGTAGTTTACATGAAAAATAAATGACAAAAAATGTAAAATTAAGTAATTATAAAGGCAAAGAACAAAAAGGCCTAAGAAATGTAAATTGCATAAAATTAAAGTGCAAATACTGTAAATTTCATAAACGTAAAATAATTGTAGTAAACTAAAAATTGAAATTGTAAATGAAATGCAAGGGACAAAATTAAAATTGTAGAAAATTGTAAAAATAGGAAACAAAAAATAAAACCCAGAAAACAAGAGTTATCCATCATGATCAAATTCTCTTCATTTTATATGCAATGAAAATCATATATGACTTCTTTAATTATAAAGAAGATACAAATTAATCAATTACACGTTAAAAGTTATCAAACTTTTATCAAAATGTTTAAACTAAAAATTAATAATAAGAGTAGAATTAAATTTGATCACACCCATGGTAGAATTATTTATTTTTATAGTAGAAAGATAAACAAAATGCAAAATTACCTTAAAAATAAGTAGAAATTGAAGTAAAACAAAGAGAACATGAATCATGTAAGAAAAGAGAAATGGAACTGGAAACACAAAAACAAAACAATTCATTCAACTATAAAAACTAAAACTGAAAAATAGAGCATCTTGAAACTAAAAACTAAGGTGTTTCCAAACTACTGAATCATCTAAGTAAAAAGAGCATATGTAAATTCCTAAGTATCTTAATCATGTCTCAAAGGTCCTTTTTATAAGGTTTGATATGAGTTAAGATGTGGCCAAAGAAGCTAAAGTCAAAATAAACCCACTTTATTGCTACATATGAAATTACAATAATGTCTTTTTATTCCAGATAGTCTATTAAGTTGAACTAGTGACCGTCTAATTATATGAACTATAGACCATCTAATGGTCTAATACTGCTTCAACCGTTTACTATTTCTTTTTCTTAAGTCCAAAAATCCATTTTTCATGCTTCCAAAGTCTTCATTAAAGCTCTAAAGTAAAGAATCAACAATAACAAAATCAGTTCCAAAAGTCAACAGAAAAAATAAAGATAAAACAATGGATTAGATGCCATTAAAAATTCAGTAGAAAAATCTATCTAAAAATGTAATATTAACACAATTTACACTAAAGTGCCTATTTCCTAGATATTAAAACAAAGAATAAGAACAAAAGAAACACTTAAAAGAGATTAAAAGAGATGTAATTAGCCTATTAAGTTGTGAACAAATGAAGTGTTATCAGTACAAAATCTACTAAACTAGTAATTTTGCTGTAAATTTCTATGATTTATTTCTTTAGCTCCAAATTCCAATTTTTATGATCCAAGTGTTTACATTGATTCATAAGCATGTCGATTGAAATCCTTCAGCCCTTCTGCTTTTTCAAAAGTGAAAGAGTTTGCTCTAACATACGTTAATAATAAATAAGAATATTACACTAGGTTAGATTTGTTAATTTTATCTTGTCTGTGCTAATTGTTTAATCTTCGAATCTATTGAGGTAAATAAAAATGATTTTAAAAGAAAAAAGTCTGTTAGACTAAAAACCTACAAGATTAGTCTAGGCAAAAAGTAAGACAAAGTAAAAAAAAAAAACAAAAGAAGAAAAAGAAAAAGAAATGGCACATATTGAAGCCATCAAATTTTGTTTTAGAGTTAATATTTGTGAAAATAAGTCAGTCATGATTTAAAATAATGTATGACCATGTTATAAGTCTAATAAAGTTTACATTGGTTAAAGATTGATTGTTTTGATTTTTCATGAAGCTTAAAACTATGGTAAAATGACGTGGCTAACAACAAAGTCACTTAAAAAAGAAAAACAAGAAGAAAAAAAATAATGTTTGAAATGTCTTGAGGAAGGAAATATTCTTTTTGGCAACCAATAAGCGAAGTAAGAGAAAGTTGTTCTTTCTAATCTATATCATGTTATCCCACAAACAAACTAATTCATGTTTCATCAAGACCACATCTTTACCCAATATGTCAAAACTGGGGCATATTTTAGTTCACATGCATGGCTCACACAAAATTTTCCCTTTGAGTAGTGTGTAAAGAGCGCCATTCCCTACCCGATGCTCCATCATTTCAATTTTCTTCAAACCTTTTGATTCATTTACTCACACTTTTCACCCACCGTGGATTCAAGCGTACAGGGGTTAAGCAATGCTTCAAAAGAAAAAAGTCAAACATAACATTTCATTTTGGCATTAGACTTCAAAATTTGAATGTAACATCCCATATTTTTCATATAATAGAAATATTATTGTGTAAAAAAATTATATAATAAACTTGAATATAAAAATTCATACATTCATCATGTATTTCAAAATATATTTCTCCGCATAAGATTTAATAAAATATCTTTATAAAATTACAAATAAAATAAAATGAAGCTTCTCCATCGCAATTCACTAGGACTCACACCACCTATCGAATTCTCTACTCCCGTGTAATATACACGATCATCGCAATTTTAAAAAAGGTCTTTGCATTTGGGTAATATTGTGGGTTAACATCGTTATTTGTTTGAAAATAATATAATTGATTTTATGCATGAGAATGAGGTTTGATGAATAATTTTACCAAGTCTGAAATATATTTTTTTAATTAATTGATACACAATTTATTTATATTTTCAAATTTGCATTAAATGAAAATCAATATTTTTTCTTTAATTAGATGTTTATTTTTTTTTTGCTTAACTTATTGTTTATTTGTAACAGAGTTTAAGGAATGTTGTAGGTACTTGGTTTGTGAAACTGATTACCTTTTTAATACATTGCATTAAATTGATTTTAAGTCTTGAAGCATGAAGATTTTGTGTGACGAGCTTTAGTAATTGTGCCTTGCAAGATGTCATTTCCTTGATGGTGGTAGAAAAGGGTAATTAGAAAAGTTGACTAACCAAGTTTCCAAATTATGTGTTGTCATTTCTAAATCTATTGAAATTAACTTTACACCTTACCAAACACACAAGGTTTTATATATAAAATAACTATATATAAAATAACTGTAAAATCAATTGAATAAGATTATTTTTTATTCTTTGAAACCACTACGTAACTTCTACATATACTGCATCATAATGTCTATATTATTAGCACTATTGTTGTTATGGTATTTGATGAAGTCATCTTGGACCAAGAATGAAGATCATTCGGAGTTGGTCTAGACTTAGGTTGTGAGTGTGAGTGTGATCCAAAACCATGAGTATGCACTTTGAATCATTGGATTGAGTTTTAAAGATCCATTAAGACTAAAACATGTAAAATTGGATTTAAGTGGGATTTAATCATTTTTGAAAATCACTTTTACAAAGTACTACAATTAATTGTTTTCAAAAATCAGTTTGTTAAAAATGATGTTGACAGAAAAATTCAATCAATTGAATGAATCACGACAATTTTTCTATTTCAAAAGTATTTTTCTGTATTAAAATAGATCGAGCCTTTCCCACTTAAAAGAGAACACAAACAGAGATTTTCTGAGCAACTGAGTGTGAAAAACAGATAGCATCTTTGAGGATTTATTGGCTTTGAGAGTGATAATTCAAGAAAGATCAAGATTATAGATCTTGAAGCTTATCCCTGGTGAAAACTGGTGTGCTCTAGTTCTGCATGACAATGGAAGCTTCTGCATTCATTTTCATCCACAGTTTTGATGTGAATTTGTAGTAGTTGTTTTCAATTTTGATAATACATTGTATTTGATAGTTATTTTTCTACAAATTATAGGTTTTATATTTGTAGGAGTGCAATAGGGTTCTGCACTGTGTGTGGTATTTCTACAGGGTGCAAAGGTGTTGTTCTTGTAGAATGCAAGATTTGATTGTAATTTGATTGAACATGGTGTTCTTGAGTGAATTTCTTTGCTTGTTGACAAAGAGACTGGATGTAGCCCTTGAGGAAGAGTGAACCAATATAATTCTTGGTGTTCTTACTCTCTCAAGACCCTATCTTGAATCGCGTTTTGGTTTCTGCACATTTCTTTACTAAAACAAAAATTTCAATCGATTGTTTTCGCGTTTCAATTAATTGATTTTTCTTTTACTGCAACCTTAACTTTTCTATTTTGCACTATTCTGTGTTTTTGAAGAAGGCTTTTGAATTGCTTTCAATTCATCTTTGTATCACACTGTAATCTATGGAAACATATTGATTTGATCCATGTCAACTTTTCATTCTTGAAAAATTAACTATTTTTCAATTTCAATTAGTTACGTTTATTGTTTTTGTAATAACTTGAAAAATTATAATTGATTGAGTGTGTATTTTTAATTGATTGAGTTTTGTCTTTGGTATTATGTGGCATTTTTAATTGATTGTTTCTGGTGTTTAATTGATTACAATTTGGAGATTTTTTTTTGCTACTTAAGTCTTTTAATCAACTATTTTCTAGATTCAATTGATTGAATTTCTTGTTAAAAAATTTCAAGATTTCCCATTCAAGGTTTTGCTTCTTTAAATTGATTGGAGTGATTGACAGTGATCCTGACATTCTCTGTTCAATTAATTGTTTTCCTAATTCATTTAATTGATTCTGTGCAATTGTGTCTTGCAAGAAATTTTAATTGATTGCTTTTTTAATTGATTGAATTTGTGTTGTTCTGAACTGCTAGATAATTCAATTAACTGTTTTTGTAATTGAATTGATAGTTTTTGTTATGTGTAGTACTATGAGATACTTTAGTTCATTTTTCAATTAATTTATAATGTTCTATGCAGTGCTAAGAGTGTGTTTTAATTGATTGATTTTGAGATTCAATTAATTGATTTTTTGTTGTGCATTCAAAACTCCCATTATTGATTGTTTTAATAAAGGACTTGCATTCTTTCTATTATTTCTTTCCAATATTTTGCACAAATCTTTGAAAGTTCAATTCACCCGGCCCCTCTTGAACTCAACCTAAAACTCTTTCCATATATCTCATACATTCCATTGCTATTTTATCATGAAAGCATACATAGAATTGTTCCTTCCATAATGAGACTAGCCATATCACAATGTCCACTTCAACTACTCCAAGGAAACGTTCCAAGCCCACCAGAACCACTGGCAAACATCAACGTGAAGAATCTCCTACTTAAAATGGTCACTTGGAGAGATGGTTTTTGGGTAAGCATGAGCAAATGATTGTTTATCTACATGAAACAAGCAGAAAAGAGATCAATGGGCCCAAGTTTATGATATTTTCATAGTTGAAGGATGAGAAACTAAATGATATTAGAAAAATGTTGATGCAGCAGAAGTTGGAAAATTTTTTGAACCTTTATAGGTTACATTTACCCTGACTTTGTTATAGTTTTCTTCACTAATCTGACCTTTAAAGGTGAGACTATGTGGTCTCATGTTAAAGGAGTTAACATGTAAATAACTCCTGTTATGTGGACTACCATTATTGGACTAAAGTACATAGAGTCCAGAGTAGGCAAGGGGAACATTGGATCAATAGAAAACTATAATAAAGTTTAGTTTTACAAAACCTGTCTCAGAAAGCCTCGTGCGACTTTGAGAGGATTTCATGTTGGTGGTTTATCAATGAATGCTTGTATAGTTACTTTTATAGTGGCTTGGCAACTAACTCCTAGGGACATAACCATGTTATCTTGACTGAAGAGCACTTAATTTTGATCTACTACAATATGAACCAAATTAAAGTGAACATGATCTTTGTAATGAAGGATCACATGGTTAAATCCAAGAGGCTAACAAATTGTCGAGTGCCGTATGTAGTTTTGATATCCAAGTTTCATTAAAATTTTGGAATTGATGTTAAGGGAGAACTATTGTGTTACATATGAGGATGAGGATGTTCCTGAGGAAGAAAGAGAGGAAGAGCATCAAGGAGTTCAAACAAGGAGCATTATTAAAAGAAAGAAAGAAGTGTTAGCACCAGGTATTGCTAGAAGATTTGATGAAGTCAATAACCTGATGAAATTCTAGAACCATTGCTTAAGAGTGGATCACTTGAAGACTTCATGAAGATTTGTGGAGTTTGGTCTAGATCTTAGGTTGTGTGTGAGTTTGGTTTGGTCTCAAATTTGGTGTGCATCACTTCTCATTCATGAAAAGCTCCAATAATAAATTTTGATTAACAAAGTTTTAAGAAATTATTAAAATCAGAACTTGTTCTTAGTAGCGCTTGGAGAAGGGTGAACCAGTATAAAATCTTGTGTTCTTGTTCTTTCTTGCTCTCTTCTTGAATATTTCTTGTTGTAATTATTGCTTTCGAATCAACAATTCGTTAATTGGATTAATTGATTAATATTCTGGTAACATTTCAGAGTTCTTTTGAACTTGTTAACTCTTCTAAAAATAGTTTATTCAATCTATTTCTGGAACTGTTTTATATTTCAATTCATTGAAGTTACTATTCAACAATTTGATTTTCTAGAAAAACAAGTCTTTCTTAAAATCTTTATTACTTCAGTTTATAAACATCATATCAGATTTGTTTTGTTTAATAATTGATTCTTTCTATCAAAAACTCTTTTGAATACTCATCTAAAATATTTTCTTTGAATTCTTGAAGTGTTTTCAATAACTATTTTTTTTCAAAATTCACTAAACAACTTACTAGTTTTTCAAGAACTAATATTTGTCTCCAGTTTATTGTTTTTGTGTGATTGTTATTGTTCTGGAATTATTTTGTACCTTTTTTGATTGCTTCTTCATATCATCTTTAATAGTTTCTTTAAAGAATCTTCATTCCTCATCTTAAAAAGGTACTTTTGCGAAATTTTTTCAAGAGTTCAATTCACCCCTCCCTCTTGAACTCGACCAAAACTTGTTTTACAAGAAGAACAATAATAGAAGTGTTTTGATGGAAGATTAACAAAAGGAAGGCTTAGAGTTTTGGAAGAATAAATTGTAGAAAATAGTAAGAACTTAAGAGAAGTAGAAATTGGAGGTAAGAACTTGAGAGAGTTTTGGAAGGCTTAAGTTGACACATGCACCTCACATGGCTTACTTAAGTCATCTTTGACTCTTCAAGTTTTAAACTCACTCATTGAGTTTAGTTCATAAATGTGTCAACCCTTGTAATAAGTTCATTTATGCATTTTAGTAACTACCTAGTGCATTCTTCCATATACATGCATCCTAGAGTAATCATTACATTCATGTATCCTAGAAACTACCAAGTGCATCTTCCTAATTTCAAGGGATTAGTTTAGCTTAAACATAGTTAAGTTAAGTTAACTTTGATTAGCATTTTTTGTCTTTTAGAAATCCTCCTTGATTATACCCTCATGCTATAATAAAGGTGCTCTTCTTTGCAAATTCACAAGTTGAATGAAATAGAAACTGCTTGGTGAGATTTTGAGAGCTTGAGTTGTATTTCTATTCTTTTCTTTTGATTCTTATCTTGAGAAGCTTTTTCAAGTGGCAAACCCCCCTTCACTCACCCTTGAAAGCTTTCAACCTTGAAGGTGACATGTTCTTGTGATTTCCTACCTTATTCCATTTTAAGTTTTGTTTCCTTGTAGTCTCTTGTTTCCAACACTTGTTCCTTACATTGTTTTCTATTTGCCATAAGCTTCACTACTTCCATGGAGTTCTTGGTTGCACCAACTCTTGTTCTCTTTTTGGAAACACAAGTTTTATCTCCTTTTGGGTTGGTTTAGATCCTACAAACCTTCCATGGTTCACATCATGTTGGAAACCATTAAACTACACAATGAAATTACCAATAACATACTATACAAGATTGGTCTAATGAAGGTTAATGATGATCACTGGATCTGTAAGGCTAATGTTGGAGCAGATGGAGAGGCTTCTGCTAATGTTGGACCAAGTAGCACTATTGGAGACAACAATGTTATCATTCCATATGTTCCACCTGTTGAAAGAGGTGAACTATTGTCCAAGTTTGAACAAATGATGCTCAATAAGCTTAACATAGTGGATGGAGACCAAAGAGAGCACTATGAGTTTTTTGCAGCAAGGTTCCAACACTTGGATGACCAGTTGGAGGTAGTGCAGGAACAATTAACTGAACTCGATTATGGATGGGACAACTAGGACATCATGCATATTTATTTTATCTTAGTTGTATGAGTAAAATCAACTTTGTTTATGTTTTCGTATCATATGTGATGAGTTCAATGGGGGAGAAATATTGTGCTTTTTGTGTGGTTGTGCTTAGGTTGTTTTTATGTTTGGTTTTATTTTACTTGGAATGTAACTTGGACAATCCTGAACATTGTGCTTCATTTGTATTTTAATATGTGTTTAAACTGTGGTGAATGATGCCTTGTATTTGTGGTGATAATGTATGTATCTTGGCATACCTTGGCTCTTGACTGACATTTGCAGGGTTGAATTATTGACTGTCTTAAAGTCTAAAAGGTGAGTATTGATCAATTCAAGGGGAGTAAGTAATTTTAGGGTCATCAATAATGATATATCATGATAGCTTATTTTCTGAATTGATGAAGAAAGAATTTGGTAAGTTTTTACCACATTGTGGTAAGTATCCAATTGAATCGTTAACAAGTATAATTTGGTTATCAAATGAATGCTTGAATATGCTACACACTCAACCATTGGATTGTCTTCATCAAATAGGGAGAGTTTGTTGGCAAAGTTGTTGAAGAGTATTTGATGAATCTGACAAGTGATGAAGAATTGTGAAGATTTATGTTAGAGTACTTAGGTGTGTGTATTTGTTGCTTATATGCTTGCATTAGTCTTGTTACTGCAATTGCTCTAAGAAAAGTAGTGAGTAAAATCAGTTTTCATAATAATACTTACGAAAAACTTTTATATTGATGTTTTTAAAGAGTTTTTTTCCAGACTTAAGTCATTGATATTTTTAAATAAAATAAATCTACTTAGATACTGTCTTTATTGATTTTGTTCAAGTCTATTTCTTTTAATAAATAACTTAGTTAAGAAGTCTGACACACATTGTGATATATAACTTTTTTAGGAATCAAGTTTTGCATAAAAATCACTTTTTAGAGTAATCATTCATTCTTTTTATCAAGAATGTTGAAATTCAATTCTTGGAGCAAACTGTGCTGACTTGTGATTAATCTGAGTAGTTTTGCATCTATTCTTGGTGTTTAAGGAAGTTTTTCTACAAACTTAGAACCTATAGTTTCAATACATTTGCAGATTTTGTTTGTATTGTCATTTTTTAAGTATCTGTAATGTTCTTATACTATAATTAGATAGGGCTTCTAATTATAGTTGTGTGACAGGGTACTGTACTGTACTGTGTTGTATTGAATCTTGCATGATGCAAGATTGTTTCTGTGGGGTTGTAGTGTGTTTGTGTTGTATTGTTTTGTGATTTTAGTAGAATCTTTGCTTGATTGGCAAGAAACTAGATGTAACTCTACGGAAAAGAGTGAAAATATAAAATTTTGGTGTACTAAGTTTCTAATCTCTATTCGTTTGCTAGTTTAAATTTCTGCATAATCAAAAAAGTAATTGAAATTTTATTCAGTTGAATTATAAATAAAACTGATTTTTTTTCTATGATTTAGATAATAAGAAAATTGTAATTTACTAAAAAGCAAAATTAGTTAATTGAACTTTTAGTCATTATGATAGTTAGGAAAATTGAAATTCATTGAAGCACAAATTCAATCAATTGATTTTTTTGTCGATTTAAGAAAACAATAAATTTAATAGAGTATTTGTGTGTTTTGATTGATTATTTTTCTACTTTATATAAACTAGAAACTACAGTACATTGATTTATTGAAAAAAGTTTATTCCTATACTTTTTTTTTTGTGAAAATTTACCTCCCTTTTGAACTCAATTTAAAGTGTTCTACAACTTCCTTTGTAGTTCAACCAACAAGGCCATTTGACTTGCTTCAGTTATTTGGGTGTCAACTGAATTTTGTCTGTTTGTCATGTTTCTTGTCGCTACCATAAGATCTTTTTCATTTTCTTCTCTGTCCCACATTGGGAGCCAATTGTTCTTTCATGGAGCAAGAAGGTCTCCTTTCTTAGTCTAATGCTTTGTACCTTTCGAGATATCTTCTTCTAAGATGTCTTTTTCAAAGTATTGATGAACTCCTTTTGGTTCAAGGTGGGAAGAATTGTAATATCCTAAAAAATAGTTTTAGAATATAAACATATTAGAAGCTATAATTTAGCTTTAGATATAAATAATATGACACCTAAATATTTCTTTTAAAAAAGAGAAAAGTTTATAAATAGGAAAATCAGTATTTCATTTTTATAAAATCTACCATCTTTCTCAAAAGAGGTTCTTCCCCTTTTTATGTCCTCTCTCTAAAACTTTACCTTCCTTCCTTATCAGACTGACAATCAGAAATCACTCGTAGATTCCTTGCGTCGAGTAGAGCAAGAGTGTCCAATAAGATTCTTGACTAAAGTAAGTTTATTTTCTACTCATCTTCCTTAGAGTCAGTTTAAGGTCAAGTTTGTTATTGGTAGGGGTATTTTGCCTATGTCCTATGAGGTATCAAAATGAGTCTTTGTTGGTACATTGTTCTAATAATGTAGTCTGATCATTGATCAGAAGCTCTTGGTGTATGTTAAGTTGTCTGTAGTTTTGGTTTTTGGAACTCCTTTTAGGTATTCTACTTGATACAAGTAAGGAAAGTTAGTTTGAATGTTTTTAATAGATATTGTGATTACTTGTTTGATTAAGTATGACTTAATTTGAATTAAATTAAATGAATATTTATGTATGGTATGATGTAGTATAAATGTTTTGTTAGCATTAGTGGGCTGCTATGATGATTTTATGAAGCCAACCAAGTGAAGAAGTTCAAGACCTTATGAGCATATGTGGAATGCATGAAGATTTCATGAAGATTGAAGACTTGGTCTAGAACTTAGGAGTGTTTGTTGTGGGGTAAGGTTGAGGTCTAATTAGTGAAGCATGCAATCTTAATCAATGATAAGCTCCAAATATATTTTCTGAATTAACAAAAGTTTTGAAAAATCATTAAAATCAAAACTTCCGTTTTAAATAACTGTTTTAACTAACTGGAGAAAAACAGTCGACTATTTGGAGATTCAATCAACTGAATTTTTAAATGACAGTCATGTTTAAATAGCTGGCGCGAAATCTTTGGAGGTTAACGAAAATCATTTTTACACATTTTCTGAGCACGAAAATTTGAAATACCAAAGAGAGCAAAGAGAGCAAATGCGCCCGCGAGTCTTGTGATCAAAGATCAATCAAAGTTTTCATCAAGAACTATTTTCTTGAACTGCTGTTGGAGCTATCATTTGACTGAGACTGTTCTTCGCTGATTTGATCATCAAGACTAAGCCTTTTATATCCTTTCTTATTACTTTTGTCATTCTTTGTATAGAAGTGCTTGTATTGCAGTAACCTTGTTCGTCCATCATCTATTTTGACATTTATTCTGAGTTCTTGAATTGCCTGGGTTGGTAATTCTGTTCTGTACAGTGGGCTCTGTACAGGGTGCGACTTGCTGTGGGTTTCAGCAAGGGTCTTCGTGAAACACACAGTGG
>Ga0123340_1005915_pt1 | contig 11663 bp, 7 predicted proteins | sample SirMexnodulemix_FD_89961 | JGI IMG/M metagenome (GOLD analysis project Ga0123340, IMG submission 89961) | Root nodule microbial communities of legume samples collected from Mexico - Siratro Mexico nodule mix | ecosystem: Host-associated > Plants > Roots > Nodule | place: Mexico: Nepantla... | reverse complement strand
TATATATAAAACACGAAAACACTAAAAGAAAAACAAAACTTTAGTTGCTAATTATGAAATTCTATCATTATAATATTTTTTTATGTAACACACAAATCACATATTACAAGACAATACAACAATAACAGATAGAATAACTTGTGTCTTTAAAATATTTTAATATAAACTTTCATTTCAATTTAAACAACTTACAAATATCTCAACTTTCATACTTAGTCTCATTATATTGTACTAAAGAATCAAGTGTCTATCAATAATTCATATTCATTATCACTCATCTATTGATATATATAAAATTCATATTTATTATCACTCATCCATTGATATATATGAATTGATACTTGACTATACTTCCAAAACACATATGTTGAATTTGACTAAGTAATCTACATCTATCATATTACCTTTACTATGTTATCTCTCGAATACAACTACATGAACATAGAAATTATGTCCTTTCATACGATAGGATAAATCCATATGACCTGTCAGATCAACTATCTTTTCAAACCATAGACTTAGTCATATAGACCTTTCTCGACTCTCACCACTTGATAATTTTTATCTATATGATTCCAATATACCAGTAGAGTCAGAATATATCTTTTTAGATATTTCTCTAATTCAATGCATATCCTAAACAATCTCCACAATACTAAGGTATTTTCTTTTCTGAAAGTATTATGTCTCAATCACACTTTAACATGGTCCATATTTCATACTACACATCAATAACAATACAACTACACATAATTTAAGTTTTAAAATATATTAGAAAATATAAAAAAATCACAATTTACATATGGCATTCTCGTCCAGCAAGTCCCAGGCTTGCCCAACGACTAAGCATTGAGACCAAATTCGTTCAACGAGCCTCATGCTCACCTAACAACTAAGCCTTGGGATCAGATTCGACATACAAGTCTCAGGCTTACCAAGCAACCAAACCACTGATACCAAATTTGCCTATTAAGTATGACTTGCCTAACGAACAATGCTCTTGGGTTTTTTAATTCTTGAATTTTGTTCAGTGAGCATATGACTCGCCCAATAAGTCTGCATAATTCTACATAATCTACAAAATTTTGAAATTGGTTCAGGTGACTTGAAAGGGTTTTTTAGATATTTTTTACTTGTTGAAGATTAACACCCTTACTCGAGTCACTTGATCCTATTCAAATTTCTACAACTACTTAAATAAGTATACATGTAATTCACACAGTTTATTCATATTCACATCAACAAGCTAAATATCAAAATAAACATATACACAAATCAATGATGACCAAAATTTCATCAATCCATCTTGTTCAATCTAAGCATACTCAACTAATATACTAAGTGACTCCAAACATTAATCAAGTTTATAATACCTATCGATAAAAAACACAATACATATGAGAATAAGGAAGAACTTACTGAAAAAAGAGAAAAAAAGACATGAAGAATAAATAAAAAGTGTGATAAATGAAGATGTAGATAACGAAATAAAAGAGAGGAGTCTTAAAACTTTTGAATGAAGAAATTACAAGAATAAATATTTGTAAATAGTAAGAAATTATAAAAACTTGAGAGAAGCGCAAACATGAGGATATGAATTGTGAAATAAATATGAGATTGAACACTACAAAACTAATGACAAAATAAGAATTAGAACAAGTATAAGCAAGATGGTTGTTAGTTTTTATTATTCACGACCTTCACGGCCTAATTCCAGCCCCACCCTAGTCTCCCAACATCCAATTTATATTTTCATCTTGCTGTCCTCTTTGTTTTCATTTATCCTTATCCAACATGTTTTTATTTCTACTTCCTTTTCAATTTCTTCTAAATAAGTTATTTCTTATCTTTTGAACCAAAACAATCAAAGTTATCTCTTATTGATCATCCCAAAAATAGATCTAATTGTTAGATGTATTTCACTACAAATTTCAACTCCTCCCTTCTTATTATGTAGTCTCTCCATATTTTTCATATTTGGGTTTTTGTTTTACTTTCCTTTTGTTTTGGTTTACCCTTACCCAATAATAAAAACTATCTATTATGTTAACACAAATATATCTTTAATATTAACAAAAAAAAGTAGACATGTCATTCAATTCATAAAAAAATTAGATATTGATAGAAAAATATAAGGTTTTTAAGTATTTAATATAAAAAAAAAACAGTAGAGAATTAATTGAAAATATCAAATTTTTCTAGAACTTTAAACTGAATTAACTCATTTAAAAAATATGGACAAACAAAAAAGGAGTTAAAATATTTTCTTCATGTTCCTTTGTATAAATTGTCGTTTAAAAAATCGTCATTTTAAAATAAATATCGACAATTAATAATATATTTCAACTTCTGCACCAAAGATTAATGAAGAAAGATATGTCATTTATGTTAAAAACCAATTGCCTTCTTGATTTTACGTTAATCTGATGTACAAGAATGAGTTTTGGGGAAAAGGACTTGGATGGGGTGAATGGTCTGTGATAAAACCTGTGGAATGCAATGATGGACTTGACAATAATGTTAAAAATGACGAAAGGAAAAACTCTTATAAGTATATATATTATGATTTAATTACTTATAGATGCTGTTATATACCTATCAGTGCTTCAAACACTGCGATCACAACTTAGGAACCACATGCAGATATAACCAGATAATGCCAAAGAATGAAGAATTTGTTTTCAACTTTTTCATCTATTATTGCTGCACCGCATATTTATCCGAAAACAAAGCCAGATTCTTTTCTTTTTGTGCATTATTATTATCATTATTGGTGTCTAATTTTCTCTTAAAACTTTAATGCACACATTTTATTTTTCTAAAATTTTCAAATGGGTATTCAAATTTAGTCTTGCATAAACTTCTTAATTAAACTTATTTTTCTTCTTTCTGGTAGGTTTTTAGTGAATGGGTGTGATTTATTCATTGTTACTTTATAATTAATAGTGACAAATTAGTATTACCTGAAAAGAATGTCATAAGTGTGTAAGAATTTCATAAGTGTGTACATTTTGCCCACTCACCACGGACAAGTGGACACTTCAATTTGAAAGGGAAGAGTCACCAACCAAACTTTATGATAAAATAAAATAAAGAGGCAAGTATTGTTCCCTCATTACAAGAACAGTCACCACATTTCATTCAATTCACACTGTAGTACCTTCATTTACAAGATTCACTTTCATCTCTCCACTCAAGAACGTGATAATCATCTTCAATAATGGAGGCCAGTTTTCTCAGATAAATGTTCTCCTCGTTCTTTTCTTTCGGTGATGCTTATTCCTCCATATTCCATGTTTAGTGATTAACACTTCATTTTCCACTTTTATATCTGTATTTGCTTGTTGATCTTTATAACCTACCCATTTAGCAAACCAATGCATGCATGCACTTGGATCCATCTATGACGGATTCAATCATGGATTCATTTGTGTTCACTATAAAAACAATAATTGATTAACGCAGAAAAAAAGAGAGTAAAGGTGTGTTTGGACTGTCTTTTTACTGTTTTAGTTTTAGAAATGGTTTTATAAGACATTAAAATCTTATTTTAAGAAATATAAAAGGATAAGAAATAATATAAATAATGAAACACTCGTAGAGAATCAAAATTTAGAGATGTTCTGATTTTGAAAATACTTTTAAAATTTTATATTAGTCAAACAATTTTTTTTAATTTTTTAATCACAGAAATTAATTTTCAAGAATAAGAAATAAACAAACCCTTACCGAAAAACAATTATCCATTAGTTTTTCCGAAATATGTTGTTCCATCAAAAAGAAACATAAAGAGAAAAACTATTTTGATTATATTATCAGTATACTCAATCACTATTAATTTTGAAAAAAAAGTATTTTTGTATTATTTTGTGTTTTTAAAGTATAATACTTTTATTCATATTTTTTAAAATGAAAACAACGCTAAATTTTATAATTTAAAATAAAATAATTTTGTTAAAAAGCAAACTTTTTGCTTAATTAAAATAATCGAAATGATTAAAAGACAAGCACACGCGAAGGGTGTGCACACTTAACCTACGCGGTTACACAACATCAAAGGAAATAAAACGACAGCGATAATCAGCATTAGTTCTTTAATCCATTGATAATCAGATTTTTGGATCTAATTCTATTCCCTTGTGCCTCAGAAAGTCCAGATCCGCGAACCCGGAGGGGACCACGTTCGACGACACCTCGTCACGTGTCGGCATCGCGTTTGGCCTTTGCGTGTGTCGTTTGTTTGGTTTTGCAGCGTATAAGTATGCGTGCGACGAGTCTGGGAGTTAAGGTGTCGTTTGGTGTTATCGGTGTGGGTGCGATATTTGCAGTGCTGAAAATGTCGCAGTTGTTGGACAAAGCGAAAAACTATGTTTCGGAGAAAGTGTCGAACGTGCCGATGCCAGAGGCGACTGTGAAAGACGTGGATTTCAAGCGCGTGAGCTGCGACAGCGTGCAGTACTTGGCCAAGGTTTCTGTCGCCAATCCTTATCCCACTCCGCTTCCTATATGCGAGATCAAGTACTCCCTCAAAAGTGCCGGCAGGTTCGTACACTCTTCTTTTTTCATGCTTCTCTCATTTTCTTCTTCGTATTTTAGGGTTCAAGGATTGGTTTTGCCTTCATTCTCGGTGAATCGTGAAAAAAATGATGGTGGTGGTTGACTTTTGCAGGATCTGTTGTTATTATTTGTTTAATTTAATTTCAATTTGGCTTATTTATGAAAATATTTTTCAAACTAGTATTTCGGTGTTTTAATTTATTTATTTAGTTGGGAGAAACAATGGTGGTTTAGACCCTAGAAAAGGTGAAACATCTTATTTGATATATGAATGTTGATTTGTTGAGAAGGGAGGTAGCATCAGGGATAATACCTGACCCAGGGTCGTTGAAGGCAAAGGACTCAACAATGGTGGATGTGCCAGTGAAGGTGCCTCACACAGTGTTACTGAGCTTGGCAAGGGACATTGGTGCTGATTGGGACATTGATTATCAATTGGATCTTGTTCTCATCATTGACATTCCTGTCATTGGCAACATCAAGATTCCTCTTTCTCAGACGGGAGAGATCAAACTCCCCACCATTAGAGACATGTTTGCCTAATTCCTATTCCAACAAACACCCTCTTTCTCTTTTTCCTTCTCTATCACAACATTTTCTGTTTACTTTTTTATTTTAATACTTCAGTATGGGCTTTCTTTCTTGTTTTTCCCTGTATGGATGCTATAAACAACACATCATGATATTTCAAATCACATATATAGTTTTGGATAATTCTTCCCCTAAAAGTAATATCAATAATTGTACTCCCAATACTAGCTTAGCATTTCACCTTGTTAGTTATTATTTTATTGATTTTCTTTACTCTTTTAGTAAAAATAGATTTTCTAAATGATTTTTTAGTAAAGTAGAGAATTTGTTCATGAGAGTATTATATATTTGTTCTAAAGAAATTTTCTAATATTGAAGATTCTTCTTGTTTGAAAAACATATACTATCATCAATGAGTGACGAAAAAGTAGAAAGAAATATGATCATAGACAATTTACAGATTTGTTCTTGTACTTTACAAAATTTGATCAGCTTTTTCTAAGCTTCAGATCAGTATCATTATTGTGATTTGCAAATTACAAGTCTCAAGTGGTAAGGGTTTTAATCCTTTTAACGTTAAGAAATTGAATTCAACCTGTATATAAAAACAACATTAGAATAGTTTACGAATATAAATGAAGAAATTATACATATTTATACAAAATTCAATTTATGCTTTGTTTGAAGTCTTTCAAAACTAATCAATACAACAAAAATATAAAAGAAAATTAGACTTTTTAAAATGATTATTAGACCAAGACTAGTGTATAAAACATAAAAGGTTAAATAATTTTATTTTCCGAATTGTATCGTTTAAAAAAAATTAAATAAATAAATTTATAATAATCCCATAGTTTGACAGAAAGGAATTACCATCTTTTGATTAAATTTGCGTCTGCATTATTGTTTATAACTGTTTTGAAAGATTGACTAAAACTGTACAGACCAGTTAAGGAATTGTTGGAACTTTTGCCTTAGTTTAACTCTTTTGTACAAAGGTTGAAGGACTCTAAATATCCTATTTATTTATATAATTTTTATTATTGATAAAAAAAAAATGTAATTTCCAAATTCCACAAAGAATGGTAAACACGCACTTCTTTGTAGAATCTTTATAAGTCTAGACAGAAATTTTGATACAATTATAATATTTTTTAATAATAGTTATATTCTATTTAATTTATTCTTCTTTTTCAGATAAGAAAATAATTTGATAATATATTATTTATACTATTAATATTATTTCCACTTATTGTTTCCACTTATTAATATCTAACGTAATACTATATTTATCTTATTTGTATTTGAACTTAAATTTTAACATTTATTTTGACTTATTATTGTTTTCGTTACAGTTACTTTATACATTATTTTTAACCTAAATTCTTATAATATTGTGATGTGGGATGTTTTTATTTTTTATTTTTATTCTGCATTTAAAATTAAAAATGGCTTCATCATTCTTACAATAGAAATAATATTAAAAATAAATTTCAGTTAAATTAACATTTTTATAAGTTAAATTAATCTAAATTAAAATTCTAAGTTGCAAAAGATTTTATTTTGTTTTGTTTTTGACTTGAAATTATCGATGACACATTATTTAAAGTTGTAAAACGAAAGTATACCTCAAGCGGGTCTATAGTTATTTGCAATTATATATTTTTCTATATATATGTGAAATTTTTAATATTCTATATGTGTGAGAAATTTTTAATAAACACTGCTTATTAATATACTATATTAGTCATAATAAGCTGACATTATTCCATCATACATTACGCTTTTATATTTAATCTACTTTCAGTTGTATGAACTTTCAATGGGGATGTAGCTCAGATGGTAGAGCGCTCGCTTAGAGAGGTACGAGGATCGATACCCCCATCTCCATCTTTTTGTTTTTTTTTTCTATTAAGTTTATTTTACTACAAAAATGAACACTAATTACTTTTATTCTTATGATTCAATTTTTTCACTTTTTACCTCTTACATATTGGTATATTATCATATGTAGAATAAAAGAAACAACTAATATAAAAAGTTAATGTCAGAATATTAGCATACTTCATTACAAACCCTTCTTTTTTTTTTCTTTTTTTTTTTTATCTCTTTTTCCAATTTTACATATGCTGCTTCCTTTTGCACAATAATACTTTATAAATACACATTCACTTTCTCTTTCATCACATTGTCACTTTGTTATTGATATCAATTTTTTATCATTATCATTTATCTTATCGGCTATTTTTATTTTTATTTTCCAATAATTTTCACTCTTTCCTTCAAATTCGCCACTTTTAACATCATTACTCATTTACAAAACCGAATATTTAAAACTACAATAAATATTTTACATTATTCATTTACAAATCAAAAAATTTCTTTAGTACAACTACTATAAGAAAATCAATAAATCAACACTAATTTAAAGACAAAAAAAATTCATTGTATAAACTTATTCATAAACTATTTTATAAATTAAGGATGATTGGTTTTCAAATTATGCTCTATGATCAATCTTTTTTTTTTTTTAACTAAATCATATATTTATATAACTATTCATAACTTTATCAATTTCTCTCTCCCTCTTTTTTAGTTAGCTAAACATGGGATTTATTTATGTGCAAGTGCTTAGAAAGAAAGATGACTTCATGTGCAAATGAGACAACTTGCACACAATCAAAAAAGTAGATGAGACAACTTGAATACGATTATAATACTTAAAAGAAAAAAAAAATCTTAACAATAACGTTACGTCACACGATTATACGGTAAGAGGGTTATTAGATATATCTAACCTACGTTAATTATTGCATTAGATTTGATCAACTGAGTGCTTCACCAAGTCATTACATAGTCTGGACACTTGTTTGGCTGAGTTTGGGCTACACAAACATAAGTAGAAAAAAATATACCAAATCCAGAAAACCCATAAATCTCGACCCAACATAAAACATCATTCATACAAAAAATAAAATAAAATTTGTTTTAATTTTTTCAAAAGAAGTTCTTTCATGAAATAAATCAATTTAGTTGCTGGTCTTGGTAACAGAGAGTAATAAGTATATATAATATATTTACAATTTAATTATTAAAAATTATAATTGTAATATTATTCATTTTCAGAAAGTGTAAGGTTTTATATAGTCTTTTAATATGATTTCTTTTTGGGACACGATTTTTTCAGATATATTTGAAACCAATATGTTTATCCTTATAAAAATAAATTTTGAATCTATGATGGAAGCATATACCGCACCGTTAGCTTATCTTTATTAAACGGAATTTTTTAATCTGTACAATATATGTCAATATATATATGTATTAATGAATTAAGAAAGTGGACCAAAGAAAATCATATAGAAGTCGAAAGAAAAATCGATGAAAGAAAAATCACATGTCCTGTCTCAGAAACGACATGCATTCATGCTTTCCAGATGGATAAGTATTTAAAATATTAGAAATAAAGTTTAAATATTTTCATAGCTTATTAAAGGTGAGAATAGTCTGAAGCCAATGATCATTGATTCAGTCATTTGGGTGCTTCATCAATGGAAACAGATCAAACATCCCTTCACATGAACGGTGGCAAGGGAGAAATGAGTTACGCAAACAACTCCTCGATACAAGTACCATCTTTATCTTCATAACCTCATAACTAGATCACTTATCCTTAATTTTGTTATCTTTTCTTCTGTATATTCATCTAACTTTGATTATTGCAGAGACAAATGATGCTTAAAACCAAACTCATACTTGAAGAAACAATAACGAGGCTATATTGTGATTCTTCTCCAAACTGCATGAAAGTAGCAGATTTAGGTTGTTCTGTGGGACCAAATACACTTCTTGTAATATCAAACATTATTAACATTGTTGATACTGCATGCACTCACTTAAACCGTGATCTACCAACATTCCAATTTTATCTCAATGATTTATTTGGAAATGATTTCAATACCACCTTCAAGTTACTTCCAGATTTTTATGCAAAACTGCTACAAGATAAAGGACACAGGTCTGCTTCATGCTTTATTAATGCCACTCCTGGATCCTTCTATGGAAGACTCTTTCCCAGTAATTCCATAAACCTTTTTCATTCCTCCAACAGTCTACACTGGCTTTCTCAGGTTACATAACTTTACTCTTTCTTCTCTTTTAAACATATACGTTATAGTCGACCAAAACCTTGTTGTCTTGTTTTTGTTTCAATTTGTATCTCTGAATCAAATCTGTTCTTTGCTCGGAACATTTCAATGAGATGAGTAACTAGGTGTGAAACCAACTTTAACTGTTAAGATTTCCTTTTTTTTAGAACTTAAAAATTGGGAGATACTTTGACTTGTTAGAATGTCTATCTGTATTCCGTCTCAGCATGTTCTCTTCTATTAGAAAAATTCTTCTGGATGAACCTCTTTTTTATATACTTAAATTATTTTTTGCGATTTTTTTAAATCAAATGTTTCTTTCTTTTTGATTGGAGGGAAAGGATACATGCAAAATATTATGATGATTAGGTCAATAGATACAAGGAGTATCACTTTATTTATAAAAATGGTTGTGAGCTTTAATCACTATTGCGTTTTCCCTTCGTTTCTAGTTTATATTTTTTCGTTTCAGTTTTACAGTAACCTTTTTAATTAGCTTTTTCTTTATGTTAGGTAACTTTCTGTATTCCCGTCCTTTTAGGCAACTCTACTTATAAATAGGGTTGCTTTTTTGTCTTTTAAAGTAAGGTAAAAGAACACCTTTATACTTTATGATATATCAAAAAAGCCAACGTATTCATATGGAAACGGTCCTTCGTATGGGTGTTAGTTCATGACGTCATCTCTAAATTGTGTTACTGAAAACTTAAATTTAGATTGACTTTCTAAGTATGTAGATCATTCCTAAATTGTGACCATAAATCCTAAACCCGACTTTCCAAACCTCGAGTAACAGTACAAAATCTAGTTTAATGATTTTTTGTTTTGTCTTTTAAGATTAAAATGGCGATGAAAAAAATGAATATATAGTAAAAAAAAATTCAAACTCATTCTAGATACTCAAGTTTATTAATCTGATAATTTGATTGTAGGATCCATTATTGGGGTGTGAGGGTGCAGCATCACTTAACAAGGATCATTGTCATATAGTTAGCACAAGCCCTCCTGAGGTACACAGAGCTTACCTTAAGCAGTATCAACAAGACTTCAAATTGTTTCTGAAATCACGTTCGGAGGAACTTGTGCCTGGAGGAGCAATGGTCTTGATGCATCTGGGCAAAGACGAAACTCCTAGAAGAACAAGTTGGGAAATAGTGAGTCTAATACTCAATGACATGCTCTTGGAGGTAAACAAAATTTTTTTTTTAATTGATTACTAATAAGTTTGTGATGACACTTAACTAGTTATGGCTTTGAAATATGCACCGTAGGGTTTGATTGAAGAACCAAATTAGAGTGGTTTAACATTCCAGTGTATGAACCTAGAGTTGAGGAAGTTAAAGATGTGATTGAGGAAGAAGAGTCATTGTTTCTTCAAAGATTAGAAGTTGTAATATGGCCTTGGGAAGAAGGGCTGAACATTGAAGGTGGTGATGATTCCTTTCGTAATGAAAATATGAGAGCCGAGATCATTACCAAGCACGCACGAGCAGCATTGGAGCCTCTCTTGTCTGAAAAGTTTGATGCAAAGGTTATAAATGAAGTATTCGTCAGGTTTCAAAACAAAATTGTGCAGATAATGAAGGTTGGAAAATTAGAGAGTGCTATTTTTATTATGTCCATTAGAAAAAATGCTTGAAGGTCTTTCTAAACTTTGTTTTGATTTTTTGAAGTAAAGTTACCATTATCCTACTCTATAGTTCAAGCTTAAGCTGTATCATGATGTTTAATAATAGACAATACTAATAGACTCAGAATTTATATTGAAATGTAAATATATAAATAAATTAAAATTACAAAAGAGATAAGACAAATTTTTCGCTTCCTAAACTTCTCGTTATATGTACTATGTATATATTTTATTTGAAGATTTAAATTGAACCATAACAATGTATTACGCGTCTACTCTTATAATATTTGTTTTTTCAAATTATTTAAAAAATATTTACTATTTTTTTCCAGAATCCATAACTTCTCGAAACCACTGTGAACATATATTAATCTATGTAAAAATGTATAATATTTTAATAGATGTGGCTTAATTTACATAGCACTCTTAATAAAATAAACTTTTAATATTGGTTTTTATATCTGTTTCTTTTGACACTTTTTATTTTTTATATTCTTATGTATGTTAATCAATTTTTTAATTTTCATAATATATAAGTAATAAAGGTTTTTACATCAACTTTTGTGATTTTGCTTTTCCACATCACTTTTAGACTACCTTGTTATTTTGTACTCTAATGGAAAATCTTACCACACATCAGTTGATGTTTTTTTAGTTTGTTGATCTTTTCAAAACGAAAAGAAAAACTTTTTATTCTCATGACTGACGCTTAAATTTTATAGAATGTCAGTATATTCTAATAGAAAGGTTTTACAATATTTAGGTTTTAAACTTATAATTTTAGGTATAATTAAAAT
>Ga0123340_1005911_pt1 | contig 11665 bp, 13 predicted proteins | sample SirMexnodulemix_FD_89961 | JGI IMG/M metagenome (GOLD analysis project Ga0123340, IMG submission 89961) | Root nodule microbial communities of legume samples collected from Mexico - Siratro Mexico nodule mix | ecosystem: Host-associated > Plants > Roots > Nodule | place: Mexico: Nepantla... | reverse complement strand
ATCAAAAAACAAACACAAAAAACCCAAAAAAAATAACAAACACATTTCAAAAGTATTTATATCATTAAAAAAAAAAAAAAAAAAAAAAAAAAAAAAAAAAAAGATAATAGGTAAGCTTCTAGTAGTATAACCAAGTTAAATTACATATCCAGACAAAAAACAGAAAAAAACTACCATCAACACGCCCCTTTGGGGAGAATTTACCATGTGTACTTATAACCTTTTGCAAACTACCCAAAATCCTCTTTATTAGCCCATCGTTGGTGGCTTAACATTACCACAATATGATAATACAATATTTATTATGTTAACTCAAGTTTAATGAATGCTAGTCAAATTATTAAAAATGAAATCACCAATCCACCTTTTAATCTTGAGGAGGCTGGCAAGGGTTAAATGTGCAAATAAAATTGGCATCAAGTACTGGTATACTCACTTATTGAACTATTAATGTATATCATTAGAACTATTACTCTATATTATTAGCTACTCAGAAATAACATATCAAACATAGCCCAGGTATAAGTTTGATTGCAATTTGTCAAACACTGTATTCATCTGCTTAATTTTTTTACAGCAGTGTACGAGTTATTTACTGGGAAACTTAGATGGTTACCTTTCTTTGCTTGAACATAGAGAAGGAAAATGAGAGAATGACAGATCCCAAAAATCCCATCAAAATATCACCAGCTCCAGGATTAGAGGATGCCTTTGTAAGGTAATATCCTACGATGTAGAAAAAATAATCAACAGAGACAAAGTACAGATATAGTATGCTGAAATAGCATAAATAAAAGAATTGCATGGGAACAGTGGACCAGAGTGAATAACCATATTGTATGACAGATAAAAGGAAAAAATGATTTGAAATCAAACCCCAGGCATACTCTCCATAAAACTAGACATTTGAAGCATCATAATTCCTAATTATTCTTGAACAAAGATAGTACCCTATTGAGTTGAAAGGAGATTTTTGTCTGCTAATGGTTTCAGCTACATCCAAGAAGCACCATGAACACAACTTGTATCATAATATAGATATATTGTTGAGGGTGCTAGATGCAGAAGATGGGAGCTTCTTTAGTGCCGACACTAGGGAGCATATTGTTGATTATCCATATATTGGTAGGCTGTAGGGACGGCTCTTATTGGTAATTCTTGCATAAACAAGGATTCAAAGTAAACTATTATGTCTTAGCCTAAACACATACAGAGACTTCATATTTTGTATTTTCAACCTCTGAAATTATTAGTTCAACCACCTTAAAAAGCCTTTAAATTATAATTTTTTTACTGCGTGAGATCATTTCCAAATTTTCCAAAAAGTGTTACTTATGTCCAAAAGCATGCCAGCTAACCCCAACCGAATCCCATAAGATGATCATTGATTAGGCGTAACCATTCTTAGAAAAGCAAATTTTCTGCAAATGAAGAAAATAACATGGCATCAAAATCCTATTAATTAATGGTAGATTCTCCTATTAGAAGAACCTTTCACTATGTTCAGTTGATGCATGGTCTTAAACAAATGCTTTAGAAACTTGAAAGTGACAAGCCAAGTCTTAATGAGATTAGGATTCAGTACAATGCATACCGCTTTGAAGCTTGGGACAGGCGTGTAGAGTAAAGTCCTTGCCAAAGTCTTAAAGGTAGGAAACTACTTCCCATTCAAACGGATAAGAACATTAAGTTTGAGAAAATGTTTTTTTTTTTTATCTTTTTAATTACAAAAATGCCATCTTGTTTCCATTTTGCTTCCCACGTATAGAAAATTTTGTATAGGAAACAATGAAATCAATTTTTTATTACTTTCTTATAATTCTTGCAATCATTATTTCCTATAGCCCTATACAAATTTTTTAAAACAGAACATTCAAAACGAAAGAATTTGAATAAAAATAAGGTGGCCTTTTTTATTTAAAAGTGAAAAAATTAAAAAATTCAAACTGAACAGCTCCTAAGAAGGTACTTGGGCTTTTATTTCTTATTTTCTTTTTCTGTTTTCGCTTTTTAAATACAAAAATGTCACCTTGTATTCAATCTATGTTTTAAAAAAATTGAACAGGAAACACAGAAAATAACTGTTTTCTCTGTTTTCCATTACCAAACAATCTTCCATTAGCCATGATCTATAAGTAATATATAACCTAAAAGAGTAAATAACCAAATCAACAATTAGCTTGGGGAAGAAATAAATAAGAACTTGTTTTTCATCTACATAAACCATGACATTAGGGTAGTAGGGATTTACAACTTGCCTAGTAGTAAGCAAACAAAGCACACGTATTATATTGAGGATGTCAATCAAACAATGGTAGGATTAACAGAAGTTACGATTAGTTCAACAAATTTTGGGTAAAAGAATTAAGATATAAATCCATGAGTTAGCACTAATGACCTTTAAATGGATCTGTGGCTCACAGACCCCAAGTAAACTTGGTGCTGCTTTAGAAAAAGCATATTGGAGAACATTTCTACACACAAAAAATCATTCTATTTCCTCTGAAGTTATTTTCATTATGTCTATTACATATATCATGTCGACTAGAGTGATCCAAGCACTCCAATAATACGATATCTTAAACGGACCTTAAATCACTTTTTTATTTACTCTTCATATTTATACATAATAAGAAACAATTCATAACAAATTTAGGCCATTACATAATAGTATCGTTTGATAAATTTTCATCACACTCTGCTACATTAAACTGAAAGCCTTTAGTGACATAACTCTACATTATCATAAGTATGGGGCTGTTGTATATCCAACCAAATCAGTTGAGCTTAGCTCAGTTTACCTTTACATTAGGAGAAAGTCATTCGATACCTCATTGTCCTACTAGAAGGTTTTTACCTACTTGATTTGAACAGTAAATAGTTCGCTACCTATTACTCAACTTTCCAGCAGACTTCAAATGCTTATCATAAATGATAAGTATGTACACTGTGCAGTTAGAATAAGTTCGAAACTAGTAATTTAAATCTCATGTTTCTTTTCTAGTTGAAATCAGCAAATGGGAACCAAAATTCAGGGAAACCTACATAATAAGTAACTAATAGTTATCTTCCAATCATACCTAGCACAGGTTCAAGTCCTGACTTGGAAAAATACCCAAAAGCAAATGCTGTCAGATCAGCTGATAATGCACAGCAAATTATAGGATGGAAGACCTTCTTCACATTCGATGGCAACCTGGAAAAAGAATAGCAAGAATTAGTGAAATTTTAGAAAAGATAAAATTTCAAAAATAACAGATAGCAGAAAATTTTAATAGCATTATCATGGAAATAGGAATACTCTCTTCTTTTAATGCCTTTTCGGGAGAAATCTTGTACGAGGGAAAAAGCAATGGTCTACTTGTATATGCAGCAGTGAAAGGAAAATATTTACCCGGAGCCAACCATGTAGCCTAACACAGTGGCTGCAAGCAAAAACGGAAGGCATGTTCTGGCACTTGTACCCAGAGCTATAGGGTAAAACAAGGCAGAAACAAAAGATATAATGAGAACAGCAGTCCATGTCCACACTTCAAAGGCAGAAAATGGAGACGGCTTTCCCATAGGCTCAGCTTCTACCAATTCTGTTTTCACAGCATTTCTTACTGCTATAGCCGTGTAACCAGCAACACAAAGTGTAGCTAGCCATCCTCCAACTGAACAACAATACAAATATCAGTAATTTTCAACACTAATCAGCACAGGCTCATCATAATGCAAAAGATAGGGCAGATTTGACCCTTCATAATTTAAAATGTCATGAGAAGTTTATGAAAAAATGCTGAGAGTAACTAAAAATTAACTCTAAATAATCAAATTGGTCCCCCAAAAACAGATAGGTTATTAAGGGTAATTTGAGGAACTAATAGTTCCAAACTGAACACCAAATAAAACAGTAATAAAGTTATGCAACCCAAAATAAATATTTTATACTTTCAAGTATAAAATATTTTATACTTTCTAGTACTGACAATATCTCAAGCGTTTAAAAACCAAATTGGACTTCAACCCAAAAGGCGGCAACTTTAAAAGCAACTCAGCAAGAAAGAAAAGAAAGAAGCTTTGACCTAAAATAAGGCCAATTTTGAGACCAGAGGCAGCGGGAACATCTTTGACGGCAAGGGGCAGAACAACGAGAGAGGGAACATAGAAGAGCGGAAGCCATCTCTGAATGAACAAAAGCGCCGGCTCGAAGAAGCTCACCAATGCCGCAGCGGCAGAGGGCACGGTGGCGTCGAGAGTAATGAGAACCGAGAATATGCAGAACATCCCAAACAAGGCGCTGGGGAATTTGATCGCCGCGGCCACGAACGCTTGCTTCAGAAACTTGTCCGCCGCCAGAATAAGGCCCAGGGACACCGCCAAATGAAGAACACCCACAACCTAACAAGTAAAACAGAAGCTGAAACGGTTTCCGTTGAATGAAAGAGTGACACGTGGAAAGAAGGACTCACGGTTTGGGTGAGCGAGGAGGAGTTGGAGGTGCTTCCGGTGTCGGCTTGGGAGAATTTTGGCGGCACGTGTCTGGTTTTGCGGGCTGGGTTAGAGAGCGATGGTGAGAAAGTGGTGAAGGAAATGGTGCGGTTGGGAAGGGTGTTGAGAGATGAGTTGGGGAAAAAGGTGCGGCGGAAGAGTGAAGGGGAGGCAGAGGGTGGTTTGAGTTTGGGAAGTGAAAGGGGTAAAGAGTGTGACACTGTGGTGGCCATGGAAACAGACACAGAGGTAGACATCGTGCGACTTGAACGAGGAGAGAAAGAAAGAGTTTACATTTTTGTGGGACTTGAGAGAGAGAGAGAGAGACATACAGAAAAATTGTATGGACACAAAGAAGGTGGGATGAGATGAGAGTGTCCAACCATCAAAGATCAAAGCTTCATCCTATTCAAACTGTCAAAAGTTCATAATTCACTGTTTAGATCAAAATCACGGTTTCTTTACTATCATGGCTTTTGATTTGTTTTTCTCTTCACCAAAAAGTCGTCTCTGTCATGCAGATTTCTATACGATAGATAAAAATCAATTAAAGACTTGTTCATAAAATAAAAATGAAATAAACCAACCTCCACAAAAACTAAACCAAATTAACTTTCTAGTTATAGGTTAAAACTAATTTTTATAAATTCTTTTCCTTCGTAAACATAAGGTTGATGATAAGATCGAGTTCCCTATTGAGGAAACACAAAAGTTTTATAATTGAAGATTACAAGAAAAATACGAAAAATAAAATAAAATTAACTTTTTCATAAATTAAAATTAATTTACACATAATTAAAAATAAAATGATTAAGTTAATTCTTTTTTAACTTTTATTTTTCTTTCATTAAATTATTTTTAAAAGAAACTCATCAAAACATAGTTTTAATTTATTTTATCACTGTAAGGTTGTAAGGTCGGTAAATCCTATACAATTATTTTAGTATTTGGTTGGGTATATGTTCTTTATCTTAATCTTCTATCTTAACTTGTTGGAGTTCACGTCTCCAAGCTTTTGATATCGGAAGGGGTTTCTGCAAGTATTTCAACACTTAAGTCAGTGATCAATCCAATTAATCTAAAGGATTCAAGGATTAAGATTTTGTTACCTGGTATCATGAAACTATTCTTGTATTTATAGACTCACAATGGGTCTTCCTTATATGGATCAAAATCTCGGGGCCATATAGGCCTAATCACCCTCCTAATCTAAATTAAGGTGGTAATTGTCTTGTGTCTATTGGTATTAATTTGTTTCAAAGTAAAGGCGACGATGAAGCTTACTTTTTCGGTCAAGCCAAGATACCACGATGGTAGAGGTCTCGACCGTACGGAAATCTGGGGAGTAGCCCCCTAAGTCATCGAGGAGTGTGATGTCCGAGGATAACTTCAAATAGAGTCATAACCGAATACTGAATGTAGGCGTCTTGATATTGTAGTCGTTAACGATTAGCATTTGTGACTCTTCAAGGTCGAGGCACTTGAAGCGTAGTGACCTTTTGATAAGGGTACTCGTGTTTCACGCCATGTGAAGGGTCACGTGATTTGGTCCATTGATGGATCGCCTATCCAATGGTCAAGAAGTTGCAACGGTTCATCTCCTCCCACTCCCTATAAATAGCAGTAGTGGTGGCCCATTTTAAGTCGTAATACCCCTTTGTTGTCGTCAATTTGCCTAGTTCTTGGCACTAGCCTTTGTGGTATCTTCTTTCGGGGTAAATAAATGGCTTCCTCTGCTTCTGATTCTTATTCATCTTCGAGGTCTTCGAGTGGATTTGTTGAGTTGACTAAATGGGTTAGTTTGGGGTCAGGAAGGTTAACCCCATTGGCGACTCTCTTAGTAGTAGTGATTCTCCAAGGTCAAGTCGTGAGTCAGTCGGGGTTGAGGGGGTGTAAGGGGCACTGAGTCGTCCTTAGCGGTTGATAACGACAACAAAGGGGATGTCGACGAAGTCATCCCTTTTGAGGACGATTGGGTAGATCCTGAGGGTCGCCAAATGGGTTCTAAGTTTAGAATGTCATCATCTTTAAGATAGTTTGCTGATATTATAGATATAGTAGAATCTTCAGTAGCCGACAATTTTTTTCGCTTTGTCATTGTTCATCGTTTGACCTTGTATATCACAGCCGGGGTAGTTTGACTGTTCACTTCTTCTGTTTATATTCTCATGTAATAAAGGACATACACTTTGAGTTTGTCATGGCAGTACTTAAAGCCTTGAATCTGGCTCCCTCACAACTTCACCCCAACAACTGGGCATACCTTCAGGCCTTCCAAATGTTAAGCTCGGCTCCTAGTTTAAGCACGACTCTCGTTATTCTCATTTATTATTACTATACTCATTTCAGAAAACGAGTTGGTTGCTAATCCTTGATTAGCCAATCGAGGAACCGTCTACTCGATCCCTTTACATCTTCATACAAAAATTTTAAACACGGGTTCTTTAAAGTGTTAGTCAAAGGAGGAGGTCAGTCTTATGTATATAGTGATGATATCCCTAAGTTTCTCTTATACTGGACTAGGAACCCTACTCGGTATCGATGTTGACTGATATCCACCATGATAAGTAAGGACTTCGCAGTCATGGTGGTCTTAGACGAACTTTCCTGTAGAATTTTCACCTGAAGACTCCTCGGTACCTTTTGGTCACAACACCACAATGACAATATTCACGATATGGTTTTTCATTTACTCTCTCGTTTTGTTGTTATCTTGACTAAGTGATTTTTGGTTTGGGCATATATTCTTGCCGACACGAATTTGTCTTGCGACAAAAGTTTTTTCAGAGACTTACTCGAAAAGAGGCATCCTTATGCTGCCCATAAGGGAAAATGGTTGGCATACTTGATAGTTGTCACAGAGGTGGAGCACTCATCCCTCCTTCAAACTCTTGGCATCACAAAAAGGACACAGAAGTCATCCTGTCGACATTTTGACCACTCCTCTTCTTGGTGTTCCCTGAATTGTCTTTGTCCTTCTGTTGTTGTCTGTGATTGCTCCTCTGTCATGGACTTTCTAAATCAAAGCATCATGATTTCAAATCAAATTATTCTTGACTTGAGTGATTCAGAGAAAGAGCCCTATAACTCCTCATTCGTCACGGAGCTTAACAATGCTTTTCTGGAGTTGTGCTTGTTCACCTTACTAGTTAGCCAAAACATAGGTGACGGGTTGTTGAAGAAAGGATCTGATGCAGTAGAAAAGTTTAAGGCTGAGTTGGCTTAATATGGTCCCGACTTGAGAGTCGTGACCATGTGATGCATGACAAATTTTGGGTTTAAGTTCTGAATGTTGAGGGTAACTTTGCCAAACCTCTCCATGAAAGTCCTAAGAGGTTCCTCCTTTTCTTGTTGCAAATTGACTAACACTATGGACTTTAGATGATGAGGTCATCTGGTGGCAAATTGGGCTCCAAATTTTGTCACCAGCATGTCAAAGCAATCGATGGCATTAGTCGGCAAATGAATAAACCAACTAAGCACCGCCCCTTTCAAAGAAGTAGGGAAAACTTTGCAAGAAAATTTACATCATCAGACGTGTATAAACCGATTAGGGTGACACACACATCTATTTATTCGTCAAGGTATGTGGAGCCATCATATATGTCCAAAGTAGGCCCTTTCCAGTTAATAGGAAGCTTTGTTTCCATTATGGTCTCGGTAAAAAGGTGTCAGCGAGAGGATGGGCCAAACGTGTTCATTGATGTTGGGGTTTTTGACATTGCGCAGGAGTTATCCTCGTCTCCTTTCGCAGGAATGCCTACTCGTTCGACCCTGAAGGGTCATTCTAGTCTGTTTCCACCCTCTCAGTGGCTTTTATCCTTTGTTTTAGTCTATCATTCTCTTCTTTTAGGGCATTCTTCTTCTCTGTGATCTTTCTTTTTAGGGTCTCCATCTTGCAACACAATTTCAACATTAAAGTCATTAAGTCAATGTAGTTGGCTTGTGGTTCTTTTGATGCTGCCTATCTCCCATATTTCTCGTAATCACCATGTGATTGGACAAGGATAAACACAGCCCCACGGTAGGTGCCAAAATGTTACTACAAGATTGGTAAACCCTGCACAATCACTTTAGTCTTTGGTCAGTCATGTGCTCTTCACCTCAGTCTTCTCTTCTCAACTTGTTGGGGTTCACGGTTCCAAGTTCTAGGTCCTGGGAGGGATCTTTGCAAGTACTCTAATACTCAAGTCAGTAATCGGTTCGAGTAATGCAAAGGGTTCAAGGATTAGGTTGTTATGGTAAGACATTGCTATGAATTTGAGAAAGAATATTTTATTCAATTTGAAAATTGAATAGCGCACTGGCTTCATAGCCTTTTAAAAACAAAAAATCATAACTTACCCACAATTTACATGATCTAAATATGTGTAGATGAATCCTTAAAAATAAGGTAACTTCCGCCTAAACGTGCTCAATAAATAGGAAACTAGAAACAGTAATGGAAAACTGGAAAATAAAGCATTTAGTTTACCGCTGAAGCATCAACCATTCCTAGTATACTCCGTAACTTCAAAATTGTTCTAACTTGAGAAGCTTTGTCATTATATCTGCAATCTGATCTTGAAAATTACAGTAACTCAACTCCACAACTTTGTATCTTGTTAGATCCCTAAGAAAATGAAACTGTATATCAATATGCTTGCTCCTTCCATGAAAAAACTTGATTCTTAGACAGTTTTGTACTAGGATTGTTGTCAAGCTGAATCAGGGTACTCTTCTCTTCTTTGTGACAAAGTTTTTTCAGCACCCTTCTCAGCCAAATACATTGGCAAGCACAATATGCAGTTTCTATGTACTAAACTTCAGTAGTAGATAATGTCACTATAGGTTATTTCTTAGAAGCCAATGAAATAGCTCAAAACTAAGTAAGAAAACAAAACTAAAAGTATTATTTTGATCATCCAAATCACCAACAAAACCATTATCAGTATAAGCTATTAAATTTATGTAGTCACCTTTTTTGTAGAGAATTACAAGCTTGGTTGTACCTTTCACATACCTTAACAGTCTTTTTACTGCAATCTAATGAGAGTCGTTTGGATAAGACATAAATTTGCTGATAAGACTCACTCCATACATCATATCAGGTCTAGTTGCAGTCAAGTACATCAGACTACCAACCAATTGTTTAAATAAAGTTTCATCAACTTTGGTTCCAACTCCATTCTTTGTCAACTTTGTGTTTGGAACTATAGGATTCTGAACTGAATTGCTTTTATCCCCTCCAATTCCTTGCTAAAATTTCACGGGCATACTTTCTCTAACACACAAATTTTCATTTGAATTTTGTATCACCTCAATCCCAAGAAAGTACCTCATTCTTCCCAAATCAGACGTGTCAAAATCCAATATCATTGAATTCTTAAAATCATCACACATATTTTTGTCATTTCCAATATATATTAAATAATCAACATAAAGAATTACTACTAAAATGTTTCCTCCTTCTTTCCACTAAGTGAATAATGTGTGTTCACATGAGCACCTTTCAAAATGTGCATGAACAAAATAAGCATCTATCTTGTTATATCATGCCCTTAGTGCTTGCCTAAGCCATACAATGTTTTTCTTAGCTTGTAAACTTTGTCTTCTTCACCTTTCTTCTCATACCCCAATGGTTGTTACACAAAGATTTCTTCACTGAGTTTATCGTGAAGAAATGTACTTTTACATATAACTAAAGTCATCCAAGTTATTTTGTAATGTTAAAGCAAGGATTAATCGAATGGTGTGAAGTATAGCAACTGGAGTAAAAATTTTAGTATAATTTACTCTGTACTATTGTGCATACCCCTTTGCCACTAGTCTTTCCTTGTACTTGTGTTATCTCTCCATTCTCATTGAGTCTAGTCTTGAAAACTCACTTCGCTCCAATTAGTTTCACTTCTTATGGTAAACCAGTTAGTTCCCAAGTTTTTTTTTACTATTTACTCAATTTTGGCCATCATTGCATCCCTCCAATTTTTACTCTTGACAGTTTCTTTATATGTAAGTGGGTCAGCTTCAATAAGCATTATCATATCATTTTGCCCATCTTCATCTGATAAACCTTAACCTATTTCAAAGTCTATCATCCATGATGGTTCTCTTCTTACCCTTCGTTCCTTCAATATTGATAACTAGTCCTCATTTGATTCACTAGAAGTATAACCACTTGCTAGTGAATCTTCTGCAATTGATTCATTAGGAATAGAACCATAACCAATTTCACTTGAATCAACATCATTGCCTTCTAGTTCCTCTTCAATGTCACTTTCAACATCTTTCCACTTTAAATCATCCAATTTGCATTCTTCTTCACTTCTATTCCAATTTCAGCATTCATCTTCTTGAAATATGACATCCTTACTAATGATGATTTTATAAGAATGTGGGTCATATAATTTGTACGCTTTTGATTCATCACTAACTCCTAAGATAACACATTTCTTGTTCTTTTCATCTAACTTACTTCCTTTTTGTTCTGGAATATGTGCATGAGCTACACATCCAAAAACTCTAAAATAATCAACTGTTGGCTTCACACCACTCCATGCCTCCTTCAGAGTTTTTTTCTATACAACAACAGTAGGACATCTATTGAAACTATGTGCGCTCCACCTCACAACTTCAACCAAAACATTTTAGGAACACGCTTCTCTACCAACATAGAACGTACAAATTTCATAATTGTACTATTTTTGCTCTCTGCAACTTCATTTTGTTGAGGAGTATAGGCTATACTCAATTGTTTATTAATACATTGATCTCTATAAAAATTATCAAACTCATTTAAGATAAATTCACCACCTTCGTCTGTCCTTGAACAAGCAGTAGATGCATCATTTTCCTTTTCAACACAAATTTTAAAATTTCTAAACATGGTAAAAGCTTCTGACTTGTAAGAAATAAATTCAAGTTTTACAAGTGAAATCATTGATAAAACTTAGGATATACCTTTTGTTGCTATTTAATATTCATATTATTATTTATGATATTATTATTATTATTATTGACTTATATGATTAAGAATATTATTATCATATTTAATATTATTATTCTCAATTATTATTATTATTTTATTATCATTAATAATAATATTATATTTAATCTTAATATTAATGTTATTAAGAATAATAATATTAGCATTATTAATATTATATTATTAATATTGTTATTAATATTACTTTGATATTATACTTATTAATAT
>Ga0123340_1005906_pt1 | contig 11669 bp, 5 predicted proteins | sample SirMexnodulemix_FD_89961 | JGI IMG/M metagenome (GOLD analysis project Ga0123340, IMG submission 89961) | Root nodule microbial communities of legume samples collected from Mexico - Siratro Mexico nodule mix | ecosystem: Host-associated > Plants > Roots > Nodule | place: Mexico: Nepantla... | reverse complement strand
TATATATATATATATATATATATATATATATTTATTGTTCATATCTTTTCTCATTCAGACTAATTTGATTGTAGAGTTTTTATATATACCTTTCGTACATAAAAACTTTTCAATTCGAAAAAAATAAAATAAAACTAAGTACTCGAAGTCTATCCCACAATATTAAATTTTCTTTTATATATGCCAAACTAACTAAACTAATGTTTCATCTGTAACATACTGAAAACAGTTTCTAGAATTAGATTTCGGCTGAAAACAGTTTCTAGAATTAGATTTCGGGAAATGTAACATTTCGTTCATCTTTAACTTTTACCTCTCTCTTCCATCATTTGGATGGTGGAGATCATGTTTGTTGATGAAAATTCAAAAATTTTATCATTCTTTTTGTCCCGTTCTTATGCATGGTCCCTTATGTGGGAGGTGCTAAAAAAAACAACTAATTATTAATAGAAACAAGCAATTAGTTTAGAGGATCAATTATTAAGTTTATTCTTCTTTCTTAAAAAGATACACCGCTAATTATAAAGTTTCTTATAGACATATGTTTATGAGAGATAATCCTAGTCGAATTGATCTGGTTATTGTAGCAAACAAACTTCACTGTCCAAGTATTTAACATAATTATGTACCTAACATTCTTACTTGAAGCCATTAGTTAAACTAAAATAATTTCACATCGATTGATTCACATGTTTGTTAGTATGACATTCTTGTTCGCAAATGGTTACGAAATTAAACATAGAAAACTAATAATATGGTCTACAATACGTTATTTGGTTTGTTAAACTCATATAATTCTTATTATTGTCCATCAAAACCAGACAAACATTGCACATATACAACATAAAAAGATGAAAAGAACAGAATAAACTAACAAACTAACTAATTTAAATGTGAATAAATTTCTTCATAACTGAGAGTAATATTGTTCTTACAATTTTCAATATACTCGAAGCTGATCAATTTTAATTGTTATTATTTATTTAATAATGTATAAGGAGAAATGAAATAGTAAACATCACTATTTATTATCACATTTATAATGCTGTTTTATTTTTCAAAATCCTATAGTTAATGTCAAAAATTAACTACCCAAAAGTCAAATTGAATAAAAAAATAACACTCTCAAAAATTTGTCTACATCTAATGTAAATATAATAAATATTTATGTCTTCGACAGAGATAATACTATTGCATTAAAAAACATATAATTAATTAGACATATCTGGCGAAAAAGATAGTGTAACTTAGCCTAGCTCAGAAAGTGCGGATAAACTTTTTCAACGACAATTATAAAAAAATAAACTTTAAAAATTAAAAATGTTTTTATATATTTAAAATGTTTTGCAAATGTGTAATTTATAGTTTTCTTTCTAATAACTGAAAGCATTTTCTAAAAAACGGCTATGCTTAGCGTGTCACAGACTGAACCGAATCAACCACTGTTACTCGCACTCATTCTTTGGTGGCTTGTTCCATCCCAATAACAATGACAAACACTGAAGAACCCTCTCTTCCCAACCCTAACAATAACACTCAAAACTCAACCAACGGCGATGCGGAACCTCACCACCACCACGATAACGAAAATGATGAAGAAGGAGAAGATGATGAGGAATACGACGAGGACGACGACGTCGTTCGGCAACCGAATCGCGGAATTCCCCAATCCGCAGCGTCCAAGCTGCGCGAGCAGCGTTTCAAGGTGCAAACCCTAACGCGGCGGTTGTCGTCGGAGCTGGTTCCGATCCGAGTGCACGACGTGGTCATAAACGGCAACACTAAGACCAAGGATTGGGTTATTGAAGCGGAGCTCAGAGGCATAGAGAACGCCACCAGCATGCAGGAGCTTATGCAAGTTTCGCAAATAGCCATTGCCAGGCTTCAGGAACTCGAAATCTTCGATTCCTGCAATGTTCGCCTCGAGGCTGGGCCGCGAGAACTCCCAAACACTGCCAATGTCATCGTCGACGTCGTCGAAACCGGTAACAAAGTTTCAGGCCAATTCAACGTTTATAACAAACCCACGGTACACTTTCTTCTCATCATTTTGATATAATGCATTGACTTGAACTGGACACATGTAACTTTGATTTGAGGCATTGCATTGTACAGAAACGTGTGTGCAAATATACAAGAGCGTATCAAGTGAGAAGTGAGAAAATTAAGCTTAACAGTCTATGGTCTCACGTTTTTTATGTATATACTACTACATCATATTATTTAGACAAATTTACTCTAAGTTCCTAAGGTGTTGTCTCTACTATTTTTAATCAGAATTGGATATTCATCTCGGTAATTTATATAATCCTTTAATACAAAGCTCTATTGTGTGGATTACTGAGATGATACTCTAATTCTGATGAGAGAACAATACAAACAACGCCTATGGGAATGTATCTAAGTTTTGTCCGGACAATTATTTTCCTGTTATGTTTGAGGTGTCAACAAGGGCAAGGGAATTCTATTGTTTATTTGTGCGAAAATTGTGTTGTTTGTAGACTAGTTCTTGGACTGCTGAAGGTGCTCTTAAGTATAAGAACTTTTTGGGCTATGGTGATCTATGGGATGCTTCTTTGGCCTATGGGGCTAACCAAGCGACTGAGGTGAGTGTCGGGTTGCATGCCCCTCGAGTTAGAGGTTTTTTAACTCCTATTGTGGCACGGCTTTTCATGCTTTCCCAAGATTGGCAAGAGGCTTCCTCGTACAAATCTCAGTTACTGGGTGCATCTCTTGGCTTGATCTCGACCAAGCACCATAACTTAGCATACACTCTTGGATGGCGTACCTTATCAGACCCATCACAGATGTCATCCAGGTCTATAAGAAGGCAGCTTGGTCATGGTTTAGTGTCTTCTTTGAAGTATACATTTAAAATTGATAGGAGAAATTCTCCTATCAGGCCAACAAAAGGATATGCTTTTCTTTCCTCCACACACGTTGGTGGCCTTACTCCAGATCCCAGGAGCTTGCGGTTTCTGCGCCAGGTGTGACTAAATCTTTTTATTTTCCTTCAATTAATATTGATCTGATACTCTGCAAATTTAAGTACAATGCTTGCTTAATACATATTAACACTCATGTTCATTGATTTTTGTGTAATAATTATTGAAATAATCTCGGGAGTGGCTAGAATTCACAAATTGATGCGATCAGAAATTTTAAAATAATTTGATAGAATGAATAAGTATACAAATATATGACCAAAATTCTATATTTTTTATATGGAAGGAGTTCATGTCCCTTGTCAAAGACATTGAAATTGCTTCTTCTTTTTCTGTTTTTGAGTTTTGTTTTTTTCAAATCTATTTATTGTAGAAAAAAAATTAAATGTTTTTCTTAAGAAGTGCACAAACAAATGGCCCCCTATACTTCATTTGTTACCATGTTGACATCATTCAGTTGGACTTTGTTGTTTGTGATGCTTGCTACTCTCCCTTGGTACAATGCTTATGATGAATGATAGATTTATTTATTTTTCATTTTCGTTATTAATTTGTCTCTAGAACTTGATTGGTTGCTTATAGCCTTATTATTCATTGTTGAGTTCAATATCCCTTAATTGGACTGAAATCTCAGTGCAAATGTCCAAGGAAGGATTTCACAAGTACGAGGTTCAGGGAACTCTTTGCCATTTGCAGCCTATCCTGCATGAATTAGATGAGAAGTGCTCTCTAATATTTTTACGTTTGTCAAATCAGTTCTAGATGCTTTGCGTCTTGTAATTTAAAGATATACTATTTATATACATGCTTCATACATGTGCATGTGAGATTAGCCTATAAACTAAGACATTCAGCCAAGATAATTAGATAAACCTTACTGACCAAAATATGTATTTCCTTTTGGACAATAATTTGGAAAAGTGAAACAACTTTTTCATTAGGTGGGCTATTTTATAGAAGGAAATGGATTACAACTCATTCCATGTGGGGAAGTATAATAACTGCCATGTGACGGATGCATTTTAGTAAAAATTTCCCTTGTTCCCATTTCCAGTGTTTCTTGGATGATGCTAACAAATGCAACTTTCATCTGACATAGATTTTTATTTTCTATGAAGCTAAATCTTACTGGTTAAATCTTGCTGTTTTTATCATTAATTGAGACCTTGAATAAAATAATGGAAAAATAAATAAATACAGAAATGAATAATCAAAACTACCCCAAAATAATTTGTTTGTGTTATTGGCCATCATTATGACTAGCATTATGGGGCTGTTTCTTCCTTTCCACTTGTTTTTTTTTTGAGTTAGTTCATGGTAAATTATATTTCTTTTTCTTTATTTTTTACCTCTCTTTAATAATTTTAACCAGTGGTAGGAAGATAGTTCCTATAATCTTTTGTGCGGTTGCCATTGTGTATGGCAAAGGAACTAGTTACTAGATGGTAGATGCATGGCCTGCTCATTCTTTTTCATGGTGAATTGTGCTGGATGCTTTTGGTTGTAGTAATTGACGAGGATGAGGCAGCCTTTAAGGCATGAACTATGGTCACAGTAACATAACATTTGTTGTGCAAAACATCTTGTATTGTAAACCTCCATTTTCTTCCTCAAATTATAAAGGGATGTCATAATAGTCTATGGGTTTTAACGCTGGAAATAAGTCCCTGAAAATGAATTGCATGTGTCCTTGTTGTTAGTCGTCCACTAATTCCTTTTGCCAATGTTTCATGTCTTACTTTATCTGCCATTTTGACACCCTGCTATTTTCAATAACATCTGACAATGTAAGGAAGAAGTAGCCATTACTACAAATAACTGGGCATCCATGTTTCTGCCAAAAGGGCAGATAGCATGCCACATCAAACGTTAGTTAATAAAGTAAGTGAATGACTATTTATAAGGACTAACTTGACTAACAGAATTCAATTTCTGAGACTTATTTGCGAGAAAGTTAGTTGCAGAGACTATTATGATAGTGCTTTACAATTTTGGGGACAAAAATGGCTTTTACTCTTCTACATTATAATTTTTATTTTCGGTGCTATGTTATTTTGAAAACTCTTTTTATTGAGCAACTCTGTTAACTCTAAAGTTCTAAAGCAGGAGTTTGATGTTCGCTTTGCCGTCCCTTTTGGGTTTTACAATACAGCTCTAAACCTTGGGATATCTGCTGGTGCTGTTTTTCCATGGGGACATGGATTCAAAACCAAGCCATCTCCCCTTCCAGAAAGGTTTTATTTGGGGGGTGATTTTTCTCCAGTTTGCACCCTAGGAGGGCCAACAACCTTATGGGGATTTAAAACTAGAGGATTAGGTCCTACTGAACCTCGGAGGCTAAATAGAGATGGATCTGATGATGACAACGTTGATTCCTCTGGATGGGACTTCATTGGCGGAGATCTTGCTGTTACTGCTTTTGCTGATGTCTCTTTTGATCTTCCAATTAGGTGGTTGAGAGAACGTGGAATACATGGTCATGTCTTTGCTGGTTCTGGGAATGCTGCTGAACTATCTCAGAATGAATATAGGCACTTCTCTCCTCGGAAGTTCTTGGAATCCTTTCGAATGTCTGTGGGATGTGGATTTGTTATTCCTACTAGCCTCTTCCGCCTAGAGGTCAGCATCTATTTTAATTTCTTTATATTTAATTACAGAGATCAAACTAACCAAAAGTTGAGAGTTTGGGCGGAGTTTGAAGTGAAATGTCAGTTAGGAAGACAAAATAGAGGATTTTGGGTAAACATGTTATATATTTCGACAATAAAGTGCGTGAAGAAAAGAAAACAGAAATATAGAATCTTTTTAATCTTGAAGTCTTGTTAGTGGTATAAATAATTTTCCTCTTTTTGGTTTTTTTCCCACATTTAGTTCTGAACTAACCACTTATGAGATATCTGTATGTATTTTTCAGCAATGATATCACTTGGTATTTGAATTTAGCAAGGTAATTTAGGTGAACAATCTGTTGAATTGATAGGTTAGCATTGATTGTTACCAGGATTAGTAGATCTCTTTTTTGTGGTACCCATGTCCTGCTCTCCACCATACCTTTTCTTTTTTAATTTGCTGTTTATGTGTTTCTTCACAAACGTATATCTTGTTTCAGGGTAACTACTTTTACATACTCAGGAAGGGTGAGCAAGATCGTGGGAAGACTGGATTTAGGTTTAGTTTCTCAGCTCCTTGGTAGCAGCCGTGTTCTCTGCCATTTTTTATTCTATTTTTATGTAGTTCTCCAATCATTAAATATTTTTTTCTATCAATCTCGGCACGGTATTTTCATATTCTTACCTTAAGTCTAGCAAAATACGAGGGCATTCGTTCATAGCATATTTTCTCACCGAAAATAACGCACTCTACTGCAATTTTAGATGCTTTGCCACTGAGAATTCTTAACTCTTTTACGGCTCGCTTGGATTGTAAAGTGCAAACCAATTTCATCCGTGTGGAGATTTTTGTAGTCATATTTTGTAGTTTCTACGTATTTTTGTGTAATATTTTGTTTCTTTTGTAAGGTAGGCAGCAGTTAGGCCCATCACATGCACGGACTACCGTGTCAATATTACAAAGCTTATGATTTCTAAGTTTAATGGTGCTCTAGACTTTATCTGTTTTAGACTAAATAAATAAGTTATTTTAGGATAAATAATATACTCTTGGATGTTTCATAAGTATATTATTATTAGAGTATCAATTAATAATTATTTTGAGATAAAGTTTATTTACTTGATTATTTTTTATTATATTTCTAGTATATTATTAGTTACAATAAGACTTAAATATTATAAAAGTATCTAACTAAAAAGTATGGCTATAAAAGATGCATTAACTTTCATTATTTTCTCATTATTGTCTATATGATGACTCATTTCATGTGATCGAAATTTCACTTCATTTGATTTAAGGTTTAGTTTCCGGTAAAAGCATAGGAATGATCATTTAAATTTACAATAGAATATTTAAATTTTGAAATAAAGTTAGTTTTAAATTGAAATGGATAAATTATTAAGAAGATCAAATCTACAAATAAAGAACTCGAGTTTAATAGAGAAAAGAGAATGAGTAGATGTCTAATGGATAAAGCTGGTGAAGATGGGGAAGAACTCGCGTTTAATAAGTTTATCAAAATATTACAATTAAATGAGCTTCGTGATCCATTACTTGCTGATGTTTGAGGGGTCTCAACGTCCGGTATTATGGAGGTGCAGGAAGAAGCTCTCGATTCACTTCACTATCTAGTTTCTTTAGTTATTGGGCTTAGCCCCGTTAACAAAAAACTTCTATGAAAGTTCCCTCAATGTTTTTCGATTTGCACCACAATAACTTTGTTCATGTTGGGAATATTTACTATATGGTGTAATCGATATTTTCAAAGAAATTTCCTTTCCCATCCAAGGAACAAAGTAATAGTGTTTTTAAAATTGAAATGGAAATTGAAGCAATATATAGTAGTGATTCAAGATTTAATAGTTAAATTGCTAACAATTTAATATAACTTTTATTCTTAATGTACCACATCAAACTGTAATAAGAAAAAGTATTACGATAGTTGTAACTTCATGATGTTAAAACTAAACATCACTTAGAACTATTTTCACTTCTAAATATAAAATTAAAAATAAAATAAAATCAAACATGTCATGCCATTTAAGTTTAATATCACACTATAATATCCATTGAAAAATTTATATAATTACATAGCTAAGAAGCTAGCTCAACCACATTAGTTTCAATAGAATAACCTCTACCATCTAAATTCAAATAATGTGTCACATAAATTACTATGAACCACTTAGTGAATACAAATGATTACTCAATAATAAATATCTTCAAGTTTTTTCTTTGTTTTTAATAGATAGAAATGACATATTCTTTTACAAGAGCCAATCATATCTCATCCCAAAAATGAAAATGTCACTCTTGATTCAAGAAATTTTTATTTCCTCGTAAAGGTAAAATTTCGAAAGAACATAGACATAAGTAAATGGATTATTGAAGTGATTATAAACCACTCATCCAGGGATTATTTCCTAATCAGAGTCATTGAACAAAGCTCCAAAGTTTTGAAACTAAAAATTTTAAACAAGATATGATCAGCTATTTTTCAAGTATACCATTGATTCACAAAATATACAACTGAGAAGTGATGTGATTATACAGCCTACTCTACTAGTGGATCATCAAACAGAATGATGAGGCTGAGAGCAGCACCTATTGAGGAGCCTTAGCAGTGCATCTGCTTTTCTCCTAGCTCTCAAAGATCCATCAGCAGCCAAGCTTTGAAGAGAAGGAATGCTTCTTGGATTTGCCAAGAGCCTCCTTGCCACCACTTCCCCCTCTTCTTTGCACAGTCCAAGCAAAAGGGTTATTGAATTTTCCTTCCCTTTCACTGATCCAAATCTCAGAAGATCAATAAGCAGTGGCACCAATGCTCTACTATTTCTTATCTCTTCTAACCCCTCAGAGCAACCAAGGAGCAAAGCAAGCACTGCAAGTGCATCATCTGTTATGCCAGCCTTGTCATCCATCAGCAACTCAACCAGCACAGGAACTGCACCAGCCTTTACAACACTAACCTTGTTAGGATTGTAAACTGCAAGATTGAACAGTGCAGATGCAGCATCTTTTTTCCCTATTGAAGTGCCTTCTTTCAAGAGTCCAACTAAGGCAGGTATTGCCCTTGGTCTTCCTCCAATTTGCACTTTCAGCTCATCCACCATAGACAAGCTATATATTGATGCTGCTGCATTCTCCCTTGCCTCCATGGTCTTCCCTGACTCAAGCACTTCCACTATGCTATCAACTGCTCCTGCCGCCATGATCAAAATCTTGTTGTTGTCAAATATCGAGAGGTTGAACAACGTTGTCACTGCATGCTCTTGCATTCTTGAATCTTGAGATCCTAGAAGTGTTACAAGAAAGGGAATAGCTCCCACCTCGGCTATGACACTTCGGTTAACCGTGCTGGTTTTTGCAAGTAATCGAAGTTCATATGCAGCTTGCCTTTGGATATCAGCAGAACCAGTTGCCAATTTTCCAACAAGAAATTCAGCTGTCATTTTGACAGCATCTGCAGCAGCTTTGTTTGCAGAAATGTGGTCAATAGCCTCCTCCTTCGAGTTCTTCTTCTTGTTGTTATTGCTTCCCTCGGTTGTAGGCTCATTCACTGGAACATTGTTGTCATAGCACCATTGCTGAACAAGGCTCTTCAATGCATAGTTAGGTATTAAAGCAGTGTGAATCAACCTTTGCCCACTTTTGGGGCAAGTATGATGACCAGAGTTTATCCACTGTGCAATTGATGTTCTATCATATGTGTGCCCTGATGACACAATCACGGGGTCCCTCATTAAGTCAAGCGATATGGGACAGCGAAATTCATCAGGAACATTAGGTGTCATGGACTGAGAGGATGAAGAACTATAATGCACTTTGTTATACAAAAATGAAGATAGTGGCTTACATTCTTCTTCATTATTTCTACCACTCTCTCTATCTCTTAATATCATGGATTTGGAATAAGAGACCAACGATATGAGGTTGTTTATATTGGAGACAATGATGAGTCCTCCTGTGCCAGCTTGGTTCTGAGCTTCAGCCTCTAACTTGGATATTTCTACATCATAATCTGATGGGGTTCTCACACCAATGCTGCTAAGTATTTCTTCCACTTTTCCAAAGTCAATAAACCCTTTGTTCTTCTTGTGTTGTAAACTGTTGTTGGCCATTGCTTGTTTAAGTTGCTCTCTTCGTTGAAGCTCTCTAGGATCAACGAGTAACTCAGCCCTCTTTGCTTGCTTGTGAAGAAGCTCCACTTGTTCCCTAATATCTGATGTTACATTGAGCAAACTCAAAGGAAGGATATCAAGGGCCCTTCCCATCTCCTTTACCAGCACGTAAAATTGGTTGGAAATGAACTCTAACTGTATCAGACTCCAAAGAGAGCTTCCATCCTTGCAGTCTTGGATCAAAACCTTAACTCTTCTTATCACAGTGAAGAGTTCTGTGAAACACAAGATTGAAGAAGGAGGAAGTGGAGTACCCGCTTCTTGAATCTCTTCAAACAAAGAAGAAAGAAGCTTGACCCTCCTGATCATGGATGAAACGTTTCTTATGTGTACCAAGGGAAACTTCTCCATTGAGTCAACCTCTTTGGATATGTGAATCAAAGAATCTAGCAGAGACCCAGATGGTAGCAAGCCTTGGGAAACCATCATAGCAGATAGAACATCATTCATTGTGGCCCTCACTATGTTTCCTTCATTCTCATGCTTCACACAAAGGAATTGGATTATTCTGAGACCTTCTTTAAGGCATTTTTTTACATTGAAATAATTGTCAAAGATGTTAGCTGTATAATTAAATGCATGGTATTTTTGGCTCTTTCTGTTTGTGAAGTTTGTGCCAAAGACAAGAAGAAAAGTATTAAAGAGAGTTTGAGGATTAATTAGGGTGCTGCCACTTGGAGGATTCTCGTGGCTTGCAAGATTAGTGGTATTCCCCACCCAGTTTTTTATTCAAACATGAATACTTTGAGCCATTTTTCTATTCAAACGTGAATAGTTTATGATAATGAGCCTTGTTAAACAGCTTTCAGTTGCTTGGTTTCTCCACTTTGAAAATCTTTTTCACAATCTCCAAATGAATATTTTTCATGCAACTTGATGTTTCATAAACGTTCATGCCAACAGCACATAACATTTCATTTTCTTGATCTGTCGTTTCAGGAAAGTTAAGCATCATACGTAGATTACGACTCCTGAAATCTTCAACGGCTCCTTCTAAAAATCATCGTGCCATCCACTTACAACTTCTGATGTCATATCTGTCTTCTCTACTATACAATCCAAAATTGCACCCTCTATAATATCTTCAAACTTTCACCTTCCATTTCAACTAGTGTTCTTGCTTTTGCATCATGAATTAACTGTCAAAGGGCATAAGAAGGTAACAATTTGGTTATTATAAGTAGTTTTTCTTACGAAAACTGCATCCATCCTTAAAAGATCAACAAATATTAGAACTAGAATGTCAGAAACAAAGAAACTCCTAGATTGCTCCTAAAATCAATGAGTGAGATGAACATAAAAGTTACCAATCACTATAACCAATTCTGGAAATTTGAAACAGTAAAAGGTAGCAAAATTTTTATGTTTCTGGCCGGTTCTTGGGCTATGTAGGTCAAAATTTTCGCCTACAATTTTTATAATCATTTTATCATTACATGTCACAAACAAATGAAGCTAACGTAGTTTTCTATATAGATATGTATGTGGCTGGGACAAAGATAGGGGAACATTATTTTAGGCAACTAAGACCACTTCACTTCTCAATTTTTTAAGTTTGTTTGTCTACAAGACCGGGACAACAATTTTAATTTACAAGTTTCAATGTAGGAGTGTTTAAGTAGGAACTATTTAATTGAAAAATAATCTAAAAAAATTGAAAGCGTGATGAAAATAATTTTTTTTTAATATAAACGGCTTGTTCAAATTCTGGATTGAAAATTAAGAACTAAATAAAGTTGCTTATTATATTTAAATATAATATTATATATTTAGAGTTAAATAAGAAGTATATATAATTATTTTATGATTCTATTATATTTTGTGTACATTATTAAAACAAGATAATATATTTGAATTGTAATTTTCAGCTATAAGATTGTGTAATTTATTTATAAATATAAAAAATAAAAATAATAAAAATAATATTAATAAT
>Ga0123340_1005905_pt1 | contig 11669 bp, 14 predicted proteins | sample SirMexnodulemix_FD_89961 | JGI IMG/M metagenome (GOLD analysis project Ga0123340, IMG submission 89961) | Root nodule microbial communities of legume samples collected from Mexico - Siratro Mexico nodule mix | ecosystem: Host-associated > Plants > Roots > Nodule | place: Mexico: Nepantla... | reverse complement strand
CTATTAATCACTCATTATTCTTTACGTAACTATTTTTACTAATAACATTTTTTCTTAACATATACAGAGATTCTTTTCCATTAGTTAAAATAAAATTTGTAAAAGTTGAAGAAACAAAATAATAACATGTGCCAAAAACTTTAGATGACAAAATTTACAAGAAAGCATGTTTTAAATTGACGTAAATTAAAAACTACCGACAGTATTCTTAATGGAGGTTGATAAATTGAAGAGACAAAAGTTGGCGTGTAAGAAAGAAATAAGAAATGAAACAGCTTACATGTTATTCCTGTTGGTAGGTCCCTGCAAGTGGCGCTTCAAATCTCACCGCTTTTCTTCCTCCCAACACACCAACCACAATTCAAGTTCATGCTCTGCATCTAAATACAACTTAATTACAATTAATGCTAAAAGAAAGAGACAGAATCTAGAGAGAGAAAGAAGGGTTGTTGTTTGATTGCCACGGAAAGCATCTTTGGTAAACCAACAGAATGGTGATGATGATGAAGTAAATGGGACCTGCATCTGCACAGTTTTCACTTCAAATGGATTTAGCAACAATAACCAACCATTCCTATTTCTCTTTTCTTTTTTTTCACTTCGGATCAAAGTCTGCGTCAACGTCATCTTTACTCTCGCATAGACCATCTTATTCTTCATCCTTATTGACCTCTTCACGACCATGATCCTCTGCCTCACATTCACTCTCGGATCTCAGTCGCGGATCCACCTTCAGCTTTCAATATCACCGCTTCTTTCTCGCTCTCTCTTATGGACCCCTCTACTTCTCGACCAGCTGTAGTAATCGATAATGGCTCCGGGTACCCGTTACTTTCTTTTCTATCACCCACTTTCTCTTTTAGCTAAATGTTGTGGTTTTTTGTTGGACTCCACGTGTTTGTTGAAATGCCCCACTGATGTTTTCTTAGTTTTTTTTTTGACTTGGATTGACTGGAAAATTGATTCACCCGAATTGGTTTACACTGAATTTGGAAACTTTTTTTTTTTTCTTCAGGTATACGAAGATGGGGTTTGCTGGTAATGTTGAGCCATGTTTTATTGTTCCGACAGTGGTTGCAGTTAATGAGTCGTTTCTGAATCAATCCAGGGGTTCTTCTAAAGGCAATTGGGTGGCCCAGCATAATGCTGGAGTTATGGCAGATCTTGATTTCTTCGTTGGGGATGAGGCACTTTCCAAGTCTCGATCTAGCAGCACTTACAATCTCAGCTACCCGATTCGGCATGGCCAGGTTGAGAATTGGGATGCCATGGAGCGCTTCTGGCAGCAGTGCATATTCAACTATTTGAGGTGTGATCCAGAGGATCACTATTTCCTCTTGACCGAGAGTCCATTGACCGCACCTGAGAGTCGCGAGTATACTGGGGAAATCATGTTTGAGACTTTTAACGTGCCTGGACTTTACATTGCAGTGAATTCTGTGCTTGCTCTTGCAGCTGGGTACACAACATCTAAGGTTGGTAATTGGTACACTGGATAAAGATTAGGAATTTATGTTGCGTATAGAATTGGAACAGGATGATTAATCTTGAATGCTTTACATTTTAAGTATGATTCATGAAATGCCCCATTTGCTTGGTATCTATTAAACGCAAAATGCACAGGATGTTTCACTGGCTCCTGCAATTTGACGCATTTGGTTGTGTTCACTTGAAATGAAAAGTTAACCTCTCCGTAGAATAAATATCATAAACTGGCACATATGATAATTCAGCAGCTCCCCTCATTGTGTTGACGTAAAATGTTGAAGAATTTTCGTTTTTCATTATATCTGTCTAATTTTAGGAATATTTTCCTTTTAGGCTGATCTTAAATTCTTCTTAGTGTGAGATGACAGGAGTTGTAGTGGATGTTGGAGATGGGGCAACTCATGTTGTACCTGTGGCAGATGGCTACGTTATTGGTAGCAGCATCAAATCGATTCCTATTGCTGGAAAGGATGTTACTCTTTTTGTTCAGCAGCTTATGCGGGTGGGTAACCCCTGTAGTATAAAATTAAAAGGTTATTATGTTGGTATTGTTCTCTTATTTAAATATCTGTGAATTTTTGTAAACCTCTTGCTAGTGTCGAGTTTGCTGACCTTACCTAGTGCGGTTGTTGTTAATGCTGAACATTTTCACAAGTTACCATTCACACTAGCTAGTGAAACCAATCATGTTATGCTAATCTGGATGAAGAATGTGGGATGCATGATAGTTTTATTGCTATATTTTTAATAGTTATGAATATAAATAAAATTTACTTATTTCATGCTTGAGTCAAGATTTATTTGCATATTTAGCTATAGCATTTTGTTCGACTGACTGATATTGTAATAAATAGTAATCTGATACAATTTGCTAAGCAGATTCATGAACTGTTATGTTGACATTGCTTCATACAGGAAAGAGGAGAGAACGTACCACCGGAAGACTCTTTTGAAGTGGCACGGAAAGTAAAGGAAATGTATTGCTACACCTGCTCTGACATTGTGAAGGTTGTCTTTACTCTTTAGTTCATCAATACTTGGTTCTTTGACAGAATCATGAGGGGTTTGTTGTGCGGCTTTGCCATTAGTTTTGTTGCCTCTGGTGTTAGCATGTTGAATGTTGATAAATTCTCCCATTTAATTAGTTTGCTCCTTTCTTGAATCAAAGGATGTAATCAAAGTTTTCTTTTTCAACTTATTAGTTTTCCTATATAACATTAGCTCAATTTCTCTCAGGAATTCAATAAGCATGACAAAGAACCAGGCAAGTACATCAAGCACTGGAGAGGCATTAAACCAAAGACAGGGGCACCATATTCATGTGATGTTGGCTATGAACGATTTCTTGGTCCTGAGGTTTGTTTTGTTGGCCACTCCTTATATAACTATTTTGGTATGATTTTTCTGTTGTGAATACATGAACCTAATCCATGAACTAATGAATTAAATAAATATATACTTGTTTAGTTCTTGACTTCCTATTATTAATATGTAACTGAAACGGAGGGGTCTATAATGGAAAATGGTAACTATTAAAGTGATATTACCATTTTCCTTTTCCCTTTTATGGTCTTTCTCTTTAGATGGTTAGGGTTTTTTTTTCCCTTTTCCTTTTCCTTTTTGGGCTCTGAAAGAGGTCCAAGAAGTAGTGTGAGAAGGGGCAAGGTAGGCTTAAGTGCGGGCAGTGTAGCCTGGCTGGGATTTGAACCTGGGATGTAGATCGTAGTTTCTATCTCTAAGAATCTTGGTGTCAGTTAGCCATGGTCATTGGTTACGCATGAGGTAGTTCCTTCAATTCAACTATTGAAGAATTCATGAAATTGTAGTAGTGGCTTGGTGTAATTCCTGAGCTAATCTATGGGCTTAGTTGGGGTCATTCTATCAAGAAGACCGATTAATTTAACTTATGTTCTCCCTCTGCAGATTTTCTTCAATCCTGAGATATATGGCAGTGACTTCGCCACCCCTTTGCCAGTTGTAATAGACAAGTGTATTCAGTCTGCACCAATTGACACAAGGAGATCCTTATATAAGGTGAAGTACCATACTAACATGCATATATATAAGCCTAAGAGCTCTTTAAATTCTAGTGAACTGCCACTTCGAATCATAAAATTAGGGATCTTCCAAGGCTCAATGTTAGCTTGGGGCATCTTTTGTTGTTAACCCAGATGGAGTACATTAGTGTTGTTATATCGTATCAATTCAGCCATGATATTTAATTTCTGATCGGATGAATTTCAAGCCCTTCAGGTTACATGTTGTTGACAATTGATCTCTTTTACTTATTTCAGAATATAGTATTGTCTGGAGGTTCAACCATGTTCAAGGATTTTCACAGGAGGTTGCAACGTGATCTTAAAAAAATAGTGGATGCTCGCGTCCTTTTATCTGAAGCACGCTTAAACGGGGAGATAAAAGTAAGTTAATTGGTACCTTTAAACCTTCTTTAAATTGATGATTTTCTCTCCCTCCCTCTCACACGCACATGTGAGAAACTTGTTTGCCCAAGTTGTACAGACTAAACCAATCAACAATTACATAAATTCATTTGTCCCAATTGTTTATATTGAAAATACTGTTGTGTGGGTTGTTGATTGGTTTGGTTATGTAGTTTGTGCTCAGAAGGTCTTCCCATCCCCTAGGGCCCAGCACTTGCATGGACAAACTAGTCACATCGGTGTAGTTATGGCAGGCTGGACTGCTGTATATTTATTGCTTTGGTCTTGCTTTTACCTTTTTGCCTGCAGTCACAGCCAGTGGAGGTAAATGTACTCAGCCATCCAATCCAGAGATTCGCAGTTTGGTTTGGAGGATCGGTACTTGCATCAACACCTGAATTTTTTACGGTATGCATTTCTGACGTTTTTTGGGGTTAGGAGCTACTGTGAATGCCTCCCATAATGACTAATTTTGGGTACTAATAACGTGCTTATGTAATTAGGGGACGGGGGTTACTTTCTGTGACTAACTTTCTTCCTTGCTATTGACTGATAAGCACCATGTCCCCAAAGCAGAAAAAAAAAATCTATTTTCAACTTGAGCACGTTGGTCCAGGACAATTTGTGCGATAGCATATATGGAGTTGTAGGCTAGAGATGTATAGTTATTTGTTCTTGAAAAGCCATGGTAGGTGGAATGTCACATTTATAGTCGGTTGTCTTTGCCTTTTTGTCTGGCATTGATATCTTGAGTTTTGTATGCTTTTCTAGGTTAAATGGATTTGGTTGCACCTCATGGTATTGTTTGGCAAGTTTAGAAATATGAAACTTGTTAGAAAATAGAAGAAGAGGTGCCTGACTAGGTCAAAATTTGGATCCACTTTGAAGAATTTCAAATCTACCCCCTTTTCCCATTCTCCAGAGCCTAATTGTTTATTCTTATAAGAGATACCTCATTCATGTCCATCCATGAGGGCTCAACTGTGAAGCCAGTCACCACTGCATGTGAACTCAGGTCCAACTTTGGTTGTGGTGGTGACGAGATTGAATGTATAACTTGAATCATCATAATTGCCCCTGGACTCTCCTGCCTTGGCTCCATTGTCGTTCTGTGAACCTTAGATGAAGCCAACATATAATGATAAAAGCTCACCTAGCATGTTTGAGTTTCAAGATTCCTACGGCATGGATGTTCCATCCACCTTTATGGTCCAACTTATGTCTACCAGTAACAAGCTCTTTCTGGAAATCTGGGTTTTTAAAAAGATGCCCTGGTTGCATCTCCACCTTTTACAGGTTCTGAAAATAGTCATCGCAGCCCACGTTCTTCACTGTTTTCCTTTTGTTTCTCCCTTTTCAATGAAGGATCAACTTCTTCCTTGTCCATAACCATTTCAATTTTTTTTGTACTAATATTACTTCATTTTTGGTTTCTTTCCATCACATGAGGCGTGATTCTTGATTATTGAACCTTCTTTACTTCTTTATTTTCACTTCAAGAATTGCAATGGGTCATCATCGCATTTAGAGTTGAAACTGCTACCCTTCAAGTTATTTCTGTTTTGTGCTTCCATTAAGGGGTGGGTAATTCTATCTTTCTCGTCCAAGAACTAGCCTGTGCTTTATCACATTCTGGACAACTCCCCTCCATACTGATGTTGTCCTGCTCACCTTGTTCCTCCATTTCCTGCTGCAAATCCTCAGCCTCAGGTTTTTGGCACCCAGCTCCTCAACTTCACCCCCCTTAACGAGGTCTTTAACATCTAGCTCCCCCAAAAGTTCGTTTGATTCTCCCTCTGAAGAAATGTCTTGCCATGACAACGTTACCCATGTACTCGATGCCTACTTTCTTCATCAACAACTGCATCATAGTTTTAATTGAAATGCTAAAAATGGACTCTCTATTCTGTATTGATAATCACAAAATTTAATGACAACCTCTTACGAGGCTCTATCTTGGTTTTTCTGGTTTCCAATTAAATTCAGCTAATAGTAGAGAGTGTGTTCAAAAGTGTGTAAATCTCTTTGGTTCCATGAAACTTCTTGATCTCCTAAAGCTCATTAATTAGATCGTTTCTAGAGTTCCACTGAACACTCAACGCTATTGTGGTCATTGATGTGTTCTGGTTTTGTTTTTCGTCTTTACCAATTGCTTGAACTCAAGCAGCTTGGTGATCCCTTCCTTCAAGAGCCTTATGAATTGTCTATTTCTTTCCAAAATTTCAATATGGGGTGTTCTCAATCTGGTCAAATTTGTCGGTGGGTCAAACCAATTTGTTAGGAACTCAGATTAGAAAATGGAAGATGATATTTCTTCATTTCAAAAGAACAGAAAAAAACAGAAATAGCTCTCCTCCAATTGTTTCTCCTATGATAAAGAGTAAAACTCAATTCTCTAATGATACAAGATAGTGAACCCTTTGCCCTTACATTCTCCTATTTATTAAATTAATTAACCCCTCAACTAACGAATAATATCGTAACCATTTAAACTAATTTCCTAACTCCTAACTGTCACGTCCGTAGTTGGTTGTCTTTGCTTCTTTGTTTGGCATTGATAAGCTGGATTTTGTATGCTTTGCCAGTTTAAATAATCTTTGATAGCATTTTGGGTAAAAATATACATGGTAATAGTGTTATTGTTTGCTAAGTTTAGAATTATGAAATTTGAACAGGGTAAAGCTACTTTTTTTTTTTGCTTTGTCATCCTTGCGGACGGCAATGTTTATTCAGTTTTCTTGCAATAATGTTCTCGTAGTGAGAGTATCCATAATTTCTTATTGACTCTTTAATCCTTCCGATATGTGTCTATACAAAATAAGATTACAATTTATGTTACAATGAACAGGCTTGTCATACGAAGGCAGAATATGAGGAGTATGGAGCAAGCATTTGCCGTACAAATCCCGTTTTCAAGGGGATGTATTAAAGCAACAAGGAATTAGTTGATCATGGATGCAGTTACTTGATAAACAGTTGAATTTGATCCCTCAATTCCACCTCCTGGTCTTTCTTCCCACCTATATTCGTGGTGGCAGGAGTGAGTGTAAAATATATAGTCATTGAAAATATGCATTTGTTTTTTATTCCAGCAGTCTTCCTAGGCAGTCAGTTTCACATGGTTAATACAGCAGGTCAAGATGGTACTTATTGGTTGCATAGAAGTGATATTTGACCAAAGTTAGCCCAGCTGAATTGCAATTTTTTTGGTGTTCAGCTTTGAGATCGACTGAGTTATGTATTTTTTGTCATTCATTGTTGTGACTGATGATTCCATGAAGGGCAGTTTAGGAAGCACGATAGAGAAAATTAAGATAAGACAAATTTCATTCGTTGCTTGGTGAACTTGTAAGATATGATAAAATAATCCTATCTTTCCATCATCCAATTCAGTGATTAAAATTTTATTTTATAATGACCAAGATTGGGTAAAATTCAAAATGATTTGATTAGGAAGTGTTTTTCCTTTTCATCATTTACTCCCATCCCATTCTCTCCCAACACATTTCGATTGAACTATCAATCCTTGTTAACACATCACATTTTCGAATTAGCTTATACCGAATTACATATTTTCTGGTTAAGTCGGGTTGAGTAAATTTAACGGAGCTACACGTTTTCTAATCTAATGAGTGAGCTAACGTTTCTTATTATTTATCAAGTTTCACAACATAAATAATATATCATATTATTCCAACGACTAATTAAGTAATAATGCCATGTCAAAATTTTAACTCCTTAAATCTATAAATAATATAACTAAAGGGAATACAAATAGGAAGTTTTTCCACCATTAAACCTATTATCCTCTCTCTGCTGTCTCAAGCCTTCTCCATTTATTTATAAATCTCTGTTTAACTGTTTCTAAACACTGGAAAACTGCGTTTTTGTAAGTGTGAATGTAGATTTGTTTTGTTTTACTTTGGCGTTGAATACCAAGTTCCAAAACCCCTAGGTTCAATGCACAGTTGTGATGCCTGTGTGGTAAGAGCTAACATTTCGAATTCAGTACAAACATTAAATGTATTTTGGCTTTTATTTCACACTGAAACAAGGTTATTTGGATCTATACTAAATTAGAAGTTTAAGACTGAATTTGAGTCTTGTATTAAGTAAAGATAAGAAATAAAAAATTTAAATATTATATAACAAAAATTTACAAATATATTATCTTTTTAATATTTAAGTATAAGATGATGTCATATTTTAAATATTGTTTAGATAGTTGATTTTTATATTGTATTCATCTTTGAAATTCCTATAACATGGTTGGTCAAATGATTTTTAACCAAGATAACACCTAACTTACGTTTTGTTAATCATCACCATGAACTAGTTCAGTTCAACATACTCAATTTTATAAAAAAAAAGTTTAAAATAAGATTTTTTCCTCTTAACTACTTTTTTATAAACAATGAAAGTGAATTTTTTTTATGCAGAGAATTCTAACAGTTATTAATAACAAATATCCTAAATATCCATGACGACTTTCCTTCAAACCTACTACTAATGGTGCAATAAATTTGAGATATTTTAGGACGAAACTTTTTCATAAAATAGAAAAGAAAACGATAAAATTCATTATTTTTTTAATTAAAATTAGTTCGTATATAATTTAAAAAAAATATATATTTTGGAGAGGGTAATATCAAATAACTTATACAATTTAATCTACTCTAATAATGAAACCTATGGCTTCATTAAGGTTAATAAAATTTTCAACAGAATAAACGGTGCCACTTACGTGCGCTTTACGTGATGTGCACGTGCGGCTATGTCATTTAATATCGAATTATATTATTAGGTACATTACATAGAGTGATTTTTTCATTTTTATATAATTAAACATTATAATAAATATTTTTGTATTATATAAATTAAGTTAAGACTTATAAAGAATAATTTAATTTTTTATAAAAGATATTATTTTTTTTTGTAATTATTGATATTTTTAGATATATTAATTTAAATTATTGATATCTTAGAAAAAAAATTAATTTAGAGAGATAATAAAAGATGATAAATTAAGATAAATAGGTATTTAATAATATCAGATATAAAAAAATACGAAAGGTAATTTGAGATGGTTCATAAATAAAATTTTGGATCTGTTATAACAAAATGTATATTAAAGAAAAGAAAAAAGACTTTAATATATGTAAATATAAACAAAAAATATGATAGCGGCTTATTTTATGTAATTAAAACATATAATAAATCAATTATTTTCAATATACAAATTATATTATAATTCAGATAAAAGAAACAAATATTTTTAACTATAAATATCATATTTTAAATTTATTGGTAATTATTTAAAGTATGATATAAAAGGTTATTTATATTTATTGATATTTTTCACACAAGTTTTGAAATTTCGTTTAGAGCTACAGTTAAATGATAATCAGGATCCTGGAAATTTATGGTGTCATGGACAAACCGATAATACAATAGCCTTCTAAGCATTTAAGTATGGTTCTTCTTGTATTTTTTTTTATTACAAAATAATGATTAATTATTTCTTAATTAATACTTTATAAAATGTTTTCAATAGAAATTAAAGCAAAATTATAGTCTATTCTGTAACATAGTAAATGGCAAATAAGATTTTAATAATTTTAATTTTGAAAAACTTATACTCCAATAAGACATACCATTGCCTTATTAACTTAACCAAATAAACAACATTTCAATCCATTTATCCACTCAACTCAACGATTTGATTTGGATTCAAAATCAAGAACCGAACGAATTGTATTTAAACAGACACTAGTATGTTTATTGAAAATGGATTTACAATATAATTGCATTTTACTTCTAATATATGTATATTATCAAAATATAATAGCAAACCGAACAAGTCCTAAAAGAAAGGATATCGTATTTTAACTTATAATATAAGAATAAATTTATATGATACTCTTATTTTTTTATCATTTTTATTATTTATTAAATTTAAGTTTCATGTATTATAATAAAACCATTTACATCATCAAACAGTTAAAATTTCATTTTAAATTAAACAGTATGAAAGTTATAATCATATCATATGTATTTAAATTTAAATTAAATTCTCAGTTTATTTTAATTTCTTTCTTTATTCTCTGCACAAAATTTATTAAGAATAATTTTATTTTATAAAAATCATTTAAATCTTTTACAGAAAATAATCTTTTATAATTCTAAAATTATTATAAATAACAGAAGTCAACTCTATTCCAAATCTAAACACAAAAACTTAAAATCATGATCAAATTAGAAGAATGCTATATATCCTAATACAACTTATCTTTAGCAACTATATATAAAGCAGAAATGGCTTATCAATCATCCTTTATCCGCTTTATTTGACTTAAAACTTTCATTCTCTCTCTCTTTCTTCAAAATTAAGCTTTCTTCACAAACTTTCATCTCATCCAAAAAAAAACACAAAAGGTTACGTCCCAAGCATAGACCTAGAAATCAAAATTAAGAATGAGAAAGAACACGTTCCATTATTGTTGTTCATAGCACGACATGCATGTGGGAATGAACATCACACTCACAAAACCATTCATCCTAAGATGCTTTATCGTCTCCTTCATCCTCTCCCTCCCCTTCTTCCTCTTCCTCCAACAATTCTCTCCGCAACAACACCACCGCCACGTCAGCATCATCACCACCGACAGTAACAACCTCAGAATCCGACCCGGTTATTCTTCCTACGACGCCTACATCCAGCGCCAGCTCAACAAAACCCTCAACCCGCGCCTCCGAAAAATATGGACCACGCGCGACTGGAACCGCAAGATCCCGGTTTTTGCGCGCTTCTTCGAGGACCTCAAGGAAAAGAAGCTTCTCCACGAGGGCTCCAAGGCGCTTTGCGTAGGCGCGCGCGTGGGGCAGGAAGTGGAGGCGCTAAGGCGCGTGGGCGTTCGGGATTCCGTGGGAATGGACCTGGTTCCGTACCCTCCCCTGGTGGTTAAGGGGGACTTTCACAACCAACCGTTTGATAACGGCACGTTCGACTTCGAATTCTCGAACGTGTTTGACCACGCGCTCTACCCGGACCGCTTCGTGGCCGAGATCGAACGAACGTTGAAGCCCAACGGCGTGTGCGTGTTACACGTGGCGCTGTCGCGTCGCGCTGACAAGTACTCCGCTAACGACCTGTACAGCGTGGAGCCCCTCGTCACGCTTTTCAAGCACTCCGCTTTGGTTCACGTTCGTGGCGTTGATGGTTTTGGTTTGGACACAGAGGTTGCCTTTCGTAAGAACACTTTACGTTAACGCTTCTTCTCTCCCAGAATTTTACATCAACACCATTCAATTATCCTACACCCTTCTATCACCTAATACAAAAAAATAATACTTTTACTTTTTTAGTTAATTCATCTCAAATTATTTTATATTTTAAAATAAAAGTATTATTTTACTGATGTTGGATGGATGTTGATTAGAAAATGGGATGTTTGTTTAATTTATCCTTTTCTATAAAAAATTTAAGAGAAAGTAATAAAGTAGAATACATATTCTTCATAAATTATTAATATGTAAAATATGTTTATATAATTTTTAGTAAACATTCCGAATTCAAGCTTGTTGAAATAGTATATTGTTATCCGAATCACTCTATTCCAAGTTTTATAATTCATAATTTTGTCACAATTTTATCTTTAGTAAACATTTTTAAGGATTAAATGATAAAAATGTATTTAAATTATTTTTACCTTTAATTTCTTCTAAGCGAGAGTATTAAAT
>Ga0123340_1005904_pt1 | contig 11670 bp, 10 predicted proteins | sample SirMexnodulemix_FD_89961 | JGI IMG/M metagenome (GOLD analysis project Ga0123340, IMG submission 89961) | Root nodule microbial communities of legume samples collected from Mexico - Siratro Mexico nodule mix | ecosystem: Host-associated > Plants > Roots > Nodule | place: Mexico: Nepantla... | reverse complement strand
TTTTAAATACTGAATAAAATATTTTTTAAATTGGATTAAAAGTACTTAAATTTACCATATATTTAGAACTTAACTAAAATTAATAAAAAAAATAGTTTACAACTGTTTCTTTATATGCATATATAAATTTTAATAATATTTTTCTTTTTAATAATTATTAAAAAATATTATTTTTTTTAGTCATTTGAAAAGAAAAGGTGCACAACCAGCCTCCACAAGTTGAAGAAATGGAAAGCAAGATTGAAAAGGAAAGGGGAGAGAAAAGTTCCAAGTGGTGCATGCAAATAGCCAATACCAAAATTGAGCATTTCAATCTCCAACAACAAACCAAACCAATATAGGACAATCTGAATCTAGTCATGTGGGAAAGAGAAACAGAATAATGCAAGTGAATGTGTAATATATTGTTTTTTTTTTTAAACTAGTGTAATTTTTCTAAATGAATAAAAATTATTTAATTTATTAAAATAGTCAAATCATGTCAGTTGTGTACTATTTCATTCGGAAAAAATGATGCCAACGTGCACAACTTTAGGTGATATTAGTCCTATAATTAAATGTTATTATAATTTGCATGTTATAATTGCTACTGTAATTAAAAGATTCTTAACTGTTATTATGATTTTATTAAAATTTTAATGCTGTTGAATTGCTACTGTAATTATTTTATTACGTTATTATTATTATAATTACTATTGTTATTTAATATTAATTACGAATATATGATTAATTACAATTAGTAATAATAATTATTAATTAATATTATTTAATATTAATTACGAATACTGTTTATTTCTGTTAATTATTATTTAAAGTGATATGAACTTTAAAAACTTATTAATTATTATACAGAAAAAATTCACAGTAATTAACAGATGTAAATAGTATTGGTAACAATGTGAATCTAGTCATGTGGGAAAGAGACACAGAATCATGCAAGTGAATGTGTAAGAATTTCTTTTTATGTCTTCAATCGATGTCATGATGCACCCATCCAAATTTATAATATAGTTTCATTCTGAATTCTATCCCTTCCTAGTCACCACAACAACCGTTTCGTTGCACCCGTGAGTTTCTGTCGTTATCAAAATCAATTAATTAACGTTCATTTTTTCTCCATCTTATTAACTTAAGGCCTTGATCTGTGACACCAGTGCTGAAGGACAATGGCTGCCAATGGAGGCGATGAGGCTCACAACAACCCTGCTCTTGACCCGGATTCGGATGTTCCGGATACTCCGGATCTCCAGTTCGCTGAGTTCGGATCGGGTTGTTTCTGGGGAGCGGAATTGGCCTTTCAGCGAATTGAGGGAGTGGTGAAGACCGAGGTTGGATATACCCAGGGCCACACCCCGGATCCAGATTACAAACTGGTTTGCACCGGATCCACCAACCACGTTGAAGTGGTTCGGGTTCAGTTCGACCCGAAGGTTTGCCCCTACGCTAATCTACTTGCTCTCTTTTGGTCTCGACATGACCCAACTTCCATCAACCGCCAGGTACGTAAATCTATGGAAATTATTTGGCCATGTGGGTCAGTTTTGGCACAAAGTTCGGTTTTTTGGAACTCCAATTTTGACCTTACTTTTTGACAATACCAAAGATTATGACACAACCATCACAATTATTGTAAGTTATAACTTAATACAAACCATTATTTCAATAGTAAGGTAAAACTTTCAAAACATGTTATGTTCTTAATTGTTTATTCATGCATGTGTGTATAAATCTCAGGGCAATGATGTGGGGGCACAGTATAGATCAGGAATATACTACTACAACGAAGAGCAGGCTCGCTTAGCGCAGGAATCGAAAGAAGCAAAACAGTTGGAGTTGAAGGGGAAGATTGTGACAGAAATACTTCCTGCTAAGAGGTTCTACAAAGCAGAGGAGTATCATCAACAATATCTGGAGAAAGGTGGAGGAAAAGGTGAAGGAAACAAACAGTCAGCACAAAAAGGTTGCACTGATCCCATCAGGTGCTACGGCTGATGATGGATGAATCGTGATCACTTGCTTGCTACAAGTTTCATCGTGTCTACCTTCTATCAGCCTTCTAATGTGTTTTCCAGTATAATAGTATAATCCAAAAATAAAATGGCATGGTGTATGTTCAAAGTGATCATATCATATACAATACAATCTGGACTCTGTTGATCAATTTCTGTTTATATAAATGTTTCAAAGTTATCACTTTGCATTCAACACTAGGCTATAGAAGCATGAGAAACTGCTAGCACTCAAATCAAATTAAAGTACTTATTTCTGTCTGATGTTAATATATTGATGGATACATTGGCATGGAATATTAGATACAAATTTAAAAACAACAACCAAGGCTTATGAGAGTTTGATTTTGTGGGAGGCTTTCAAAGTTCATCTTTGGGAGATGAGAAAGATCCTGTTGGATTATCAGAGGAGTTTTTGATTGGGTAGGAAGGCAACATGGCTATGCCACAAAGCCCCTCCTTTTTAGATATGTTCCTTTGCATTCTGATGTAACCATGTTCTCCCCATTCTGCTCCCCAAGAGTTCCTCACTATCCAGTAATTAGTCCCATCAACAGTTGTTCCATACCCCACAATCGCTACACCATGATTTAGATCCGTGCTACAATCTCCAGTAAATACTCCCTGCAATTTTTTTTATATAAAATTACAATGTACCCTTTTGCTTCAATTTTGATGGCAAATACTCACATCATAGCAGCATACCTATTGAAACATGTTCAGTGGTAACTATTTGAAAAAAAAATACACTGAATTAGTGAATTAGATATTTACCTCAGAGTAGAACTGGAAATCAGATCCCCCAGCATCAATGGCTACAGAAACAGGTTGGTTGGCGACAGCTTTCAGCAATGCATCTTCATCATTAGCAGGGACATTCTCATGGCCATCAATTGACACAGCTAGGTCATTCGCCTACCACATGAAAGATTTTTGGCATTTTAGGTTTCTGAAGTTATCTGTCAATTATATTGGTTTTATCAAAGGAAAAAGAAGTTTGGCCGAACATGCACCTTTGATGCATCACAGGTTCCTTCTTGTGCAGTGTAAGGGTAATTGCTTTTTGTTGTTATGCCTCCCTTCTGCTTGATGAACTCAAAAGCAGATTCCATTAACCCACCATTGCATCCTTGGTTTTCTTCCGTGTCACAGTCCACCAACTCTTGTTCAGATAACGCGACCAACTTATTTGTCTTGATTTGGTTGATGCCTTCAACAGCTACAACAGTTGAAAAAGCCCAGCAGCTACCTACACGAGACATTAATCAAAAGATATTTTGCATGAATTAAGGCTTAAAGACAAAAAAAACAGTGTTATTAGAAGCTATAGCCTATATGAGCACATAAAATCAAAATATGGACTGAAAGATAACCGTGAGAGAACAAAAGAATATGATCACACCAAATCCACCTTACAGCTTTTTACTCAATAACAACAGGTTTATCCCATTAGATGAAGTCAACTATAGATTAAAAGCTAACAATGCCATTAAAAAAAACTCGATTAAAAGCTAATTGTCAAACGTTATTCATTCACCTAGTTTGAGGTCTATGATTAGTGAGTGTGATCACTTAGCTTACCACATTGGCCTTGATCTTTTACATCAGTGACGGCACCTTTCTTTCTCCAATCCACAGAAGGAGGAACCCTACCAACCTTCTCATACAAGAAGGTCCCGTTCCCATGTGGCGTGCCTCGGAACATTCTGTGGTGATTAACCTTTGAGCCAGCGTAGGTACTCTTGAATTCATGGTTGGTCATGTCAGCGAACTTGTTGAGTTTCAGCTTGTAAGGCTTATCCATCTTGTTAGTGTTATGCACATGCATAACATTTGCCTTGAACACGTTAAACCGTTTGTGCTTCTCATCGAGGCTTCGTGTTACAGTGTGGTGACTCCTCCATCTCTCGTACAAGTCCCACAAGCTTTCCTCGGACGCCAAATCCTTGTCATGAAAATCAAAGCTATTGGCCACTCCAAGAACCAAAGCAAAGGACAGAAGAACGACCCACAAGAGCTTCTTTGTTGCCATGTTTGTGTTTGGAATCAATGAACTGAATTGAAGATGGGAAGGGAAGGGAAGAAAGGAGGGTTTATATAGGGAAATGAAGGTTAACAAGTGAGAAGAAAACAAAAGCAATAAATAAATAAATAAGGAAGTTACATGTGGCTTATGGGCATCAACAATGAGCAATGATGAAGATACCAAGCTGTGGCACACACTCAGAGAATTGTGGATAACAGATATAGGAAGTGTTTGTGTTGCTGAAGCATGGAAGCGAAAGGATTGAATGAGTGAAAGAAACTAAGGAGGGAAACTTGAGAAATTTTCTTTTGTATTATTTTTAAGAATTATGTGTGACATGGAATCTGTTATCGTATGCTTGAAGGGTCATCTTTCTGTTGCATGCTGATCACGCTATCAGGTTCAGAAGGGGTGGTGCAGAAGAGTGAGTAACATGGTTTCGTGCATGAGTTGCAAGTGGAGTGAAACATTCTCAAAACTGTGAAAACTATGATGACTGATTTTATGATATAATATAACGGAAGTGAGTTTTTGGAAGGTTTGGAAAAAGGTGCAAATGTATCCGAAAGGTAAGAGTTTTGTGAGTGCACCCTAAAACAATATGTTTCTCAATAAAGCTAGTCTTGTACACTTCTAACTTCTTCTGTCTGTTGTTACTAAACGTAGAACGTGAAAACAAAAACTGACGTGTCAGTTATGGAACATTTAGTGTGGTTTACTTGTAACAAATACACATTCTTATGCATGTGAATCTTTATAACTTAAAGTTTGTCAATTGTAATTGTTAGCGGAAAAAAATCTCCTTAGGATTACACTAACATATTTTGTCCTTTAAATATGATTATTTGATATAACCGTCATTTTGTTAACAAAATAAAGAAAGAAAAAATTGAAGGGAGATATCTAATTATGTATGGAAGTTAAGAAAGAATCATTGGGCACAATTATAAATCTAGAATTATATAATGAGAGGTGGGTAAGTTAATTTGGCAAAAGTTGTATTGGGCAAAAGCAATGTGAAAGAACATTTTTTTATTTGTGTATGGCATGACGTTCTTGCTTGTTGTAAAGGACTCAATCGCGTAATGCATTGGGCACCACAAATTATTTCTGAAAACTTTTGGGTGAAGTATGGGCTCATGTTCTCAATTTTCTTATCTCTATATTCTTTTTCATCAAAGGATTACATCCCTCCCGTGCTTTCTCAGAATATTTTCTTCTTCTTTCTTAATTTTTCAAACTTTTTATTATTTTTCTACTACCACCTCAAAGTGCTTTCCGACTTTCTACCTCGCCTTTGGCTCAAACTTAAGCTTTCACACTCTTTTATATCTTCACACTCAGAACCTCTACAGAACCTACACCTCCAATCATTTTGAGAAATTTTTATTTTTAATGTTTTATTCGCATAAAGCAATTCAAATTTATTAAATTTCAATTTTTTTTTATTTTGATAAAAGTTTTAGTTTGCACTGATATAAATTAGTGATATTTGAATAGAATAATTTAATTATTAATAAATACAAAAATTATTTTATTAATAAACAGAACTTTATGATTCAAAAATATAACGAACTTATTTTTGGCAATTTTTCAAACATTTTAATCGATGTTAAAAACGAGATTTTTTTTTTCTTGTTAATATAAATTGAGCTTGTTTTACGTTGCCGCAATTACTTTTGCAGACAAAGATTACAACTTTTTTTAAGTCTTTGGTCAGTATTTTTTACATATATAATCTACAAAAATCTCCAGTGGCATTGACAAGAAACAATTCTAATTAAGGTTAGTTAAAAAAAATTCAAATTACACTAGAAAAAAAATTTGACACTTTAAAAAAATAGCATTAGCAATATTTCTAAAACAAATCCCTACATATATCTACCAAAAATAATAATAGTCTAAAAAATATGCTAACATATACACAGAAGATTAGTTATGCCAATATTAAATGATACATTGATTAAAGTTCACAAAGAAATAGTTTTAGTTTAGATTGATAGATAGATAATAACAACAATATCATCTAAAAATAAATTTTATTAACGTGAACTAAAAAAAATCATGACTTACACAGGTTTAAAAAAAATAAAAAAAAAATATGAGATAACATTGATTGAAGAATAGTATATCATCGAGAAAATTTTAACTAGCGATGGTAGATAAATAATTTTAACATACGTTTTTATTGACACTGGTTGAAAAAACGTCTAATTAATATTGAAGATAAGGTCAATTGAAAAAATTGTTTGACATCAATTAAAAATACGGCAAACGTTCACTAGAGAAATTCTAACATAAAACTTCAACATGAAAGAAATTTTTGCTGACATTAGTAAAAAAATATGTCAGGACAACAACATATTATTTTTATTGAGTTAACAACATTCTAGTCTGAATCGGAAAAAAATAAGGATGACAAGATGTTCAAAGTAAGGACAAGTAATAATATTGAGAAAGTTGAACTATATGATATTTTTGGATTTGTTTTTATAGTAAAATCCTTTTAAGTTTTGAATCTAAATCTTAATCCCTGAATCTTATGTTTTTGTTTCAATTTTTTTATTATTATAAATAATTAATTATTTGAGTTTTTAATTAAATTTCATTCTAAATCTCATTAATTTTGTCAAATATATAAATAAGAGATAATTGAATCACAAATATCACTATTAGAGCTCGTAAAGAGAGAGATAAAAGATAGACTGATTCTTCCTGCACCTCTATATTATCTTCCTGCACCTCTATATTATCTTCCTGCACCTCTATAATTTTGAATATTTTCATTTTGGCCATGAGAAAAAGACAAAAATATCCTTATTGTTGGAGGACTAGGTTAAAGGCAGAGGAGAACATGGAGGTGTTGGTTTCGTGCTTAGTTCACGTTTATGGAGGTAGAAGTTTGGGACAATCAAAGATAGAGAAAGAGGGATTGTAGAGGTGGAAAAACATTGTGCTGGAGGTTGTAGTTGCTGAGGAGGAGGGATTTGAGAGTTTCTTCGTTTATCGTTGACGGTAACTGTGTTTCAATTTTATTTTATTTTTTGTTTTTTCTTTGCTAATTGTCCAATTTACAATGATAGTATTTTTTTTAATGAATTGCGGATTGTACAAACCACAATGCAATTAAAATATTATCATTGCGGATTGTATAATCCGTAATTATTTTTTCTGTACCTTCATTATTGTTGGTTGTACAAACCGCAATTGAAATTTTTTTTTCAATGAATTGCGGATTGTACAATTCACAAGTCTGGAAATTCTGATTTTAGACTTGCGGGTTGTACAACCCGCAATTCATTTAAAAAAAATTATTATTGCGGGTTGTACAACCTTCAATACAATTAAAAAAAGTTTTTGTACAACCCGCAATTCATTTAAATTTTTATTATTATTGCGGGTTGTACAATCCGCAATTCAAATAATTTTTTTTCAAATGAGTTGCGGGTTGTACAACCCGCAATGTAATTAATTTTTTTTTATTATTGCGGGTTGTACAAACCGCAATTCATTTAAAAAAGGAGGTGCTGAGTGAAAGAGGTGAAGGGTAGAATTGGATTAAAAAAAATTAAAAGGATAAAATCGTAAATTCATATTTACTATGGAGGCGCAGAAAGATAATATGGAGGTGCAGGAAGAATCAGTCTAAAAGATAAAGTTGAACAATCAACCATAAAGCGACTGATTCTTCTTGCACCACCATACTGACTTCCTGCACCTCCATAATTTTACATATTCCCATTTTACCTTTGATAAAAGGACGAAAATAGCCTTCATCGACGGTAACTGGGATTCAATTTTTTTTTCTCTTCGCAGATTGCACAAATCGCAATGCAATTAAAAAATATTATCATTGCAGATTATACAACCCGCAATTATTTTTTCTACACCTTTTACATTGCAGGTTGAATAAACCGCAAGTATAAATTTTTCTAAATGTATTGCGGTTGTACAACCTGCAATGCATTTCAAAAAAAAAATTTGTATTGCGGGTTGTACAACCCGCAATGTATTTATAAATTGTTTTATATTCCGGTTTATACAACTCACAATGCATTTAAAAAAAAATTAACATTGATTGTTGGTTATGGATTTAATACTGAGAAGCTTCTTGACGCCCAGGACTTGTTTACCTGTCCTGCAGAATCATCTCCAACTACTAGTAGTTATGCTTAAACTCCACGATAAAAATTCAACTTCTATTCCAATAATAATGAAGTTCTTTTTAACCCTTGCACAAGTTAGAGGAGGTGCTGAGATGCTTTATTGTTCTGGCTTTTTGTCATCTGTGAGAGTGCTATTTGCTGAATCTGGTGAGGATATGTCGAGCATTGCTAGTGAGAAGTTGGGCAGCTCATGCGAGAAGTTTGTAATACCCCAAGATATTTGGGGGCTTGGATTAGTTGTGGTTACAGTTATGGTTAAATTTTTGGGAGACAATTCTTCTGGAACTGCTATTGGATAGCATGATACCTTTTTTTTTTTCTCAGAGAAAGCTCGTTTTAGCAGGGGATCTCAACGACTTGGTGTCAAGTAGGAATGCCCCACTTTTATGTCCACCTACCCACTTTTATAAATACAATGCGGGTTGTACAACTCGCAATATAAAATATTTTTTAAATACATTGCGGGTTGTACAAACCGCAATACATTTAGAAAAATTTATACTTGCGGTTTGTACAACCCGAATGTAAAAGGTGCAGAAAAAATAATTATGGGTTGTACAATATGCAATGATAATATTTTTTTAATTGCATTGCGGTTTGTGCAATCCATAAAGAAAAAAAAATTGAATCGCAGTTACCGTCGATAAAGGCTATTTTCGTCTTTTTCTCAAGGCTAAAATGAGAATATGCAAAATTATGGAGGTGCAGGAAGTCAGTATGGAGGTGCAGGAAGAATCACTCACCTAAAGCAAGTATGCAGACATGGGCCTGATGCGACATGGGTCCGATACAACATGGGCTTCAAAACTTGGATCAACAATAGAATCCAACGATGCCTAGTGCAGTACATGTGTGGGGCGCAAGCGTCGAATCTTGAATTTAATTTAAAGGATTCTCTACATTAGGGTTAAAAACTTCCATTTGGGAGACTTCCACAACTTCCACCATGGGAGTTAGAAAAAATCTAACCTCGGGATGACAGTTAGGGTTTGCTGGGTTCCTTTTTTTTTTTTCTTTTTTTGTATATCTATCTTCCTCATTTGTTCATTCTTCTCATTTTGTTGGAGTTGGATTTAACATTTTTTATTCTCATGTAATCAATCTTGGGATTATTTATGTCTCATCATATATGTTTTTCTTTCAATATATGTTAGTATTTTAATTATGTGCTTATGTGTGTCGTGAGAATCCATAACTTAATTATAATTATTGAGAGTATTAGAAAATATCAATATCTTCTCTTAATTATATATCTAAATCTGAATTAATCTACCTAATGAAAGCTTGTGTATAGGAATAAAGTGTGATTCATTTGTTGTCATTAAGATCCTTGTGTAAATGCAAGATTCATCTATATAATTGATAAAAAAAGATTAACGGTTAATAGATAATCTTAGGTTCATGTGCTGAGGGATCAGTTTTGAGTAAATTTATGGATTGACAATGGCATTTGTTTGAAAAGAAGGTATTGAATTTTATGTATAAGTGAGATTTGTTTAATCCTAGAATTTTCATTCCTTCTCCTTTTTCTATTCTCTTTCTGCCTCACAATTGCTCATTAGAAATACAAAATTATATTCTCGTTGTCTTGATTTTATTTTCATGCATAAAAATCAAAATTTTTAGAATTATTTGTAATATAATTTTGTTATAATTGTATTTACTGTTGTGTATATTATTTTGTTATAATTTGCAAAAATATGTTAAAAAGTAGCCACTTCATTAATCTCCCTATTTTATAAATTAAATAAAAAATTTATATTAAAATATATTTTAAATAAAAATTATATAATAAAATTAATATTGAAAAACACATTTTTTAAAATTTTATTTATCAAGACAAAATTCAGTGTTGACATCGAGCATCCACCACTTGAACATTTTTACCATGATTAAGTGTGTTGAGTGATATACTTATTATGTGTGTTCTAATAAGTTCCAAAACATCAATTTACTATTTCACCAATACTTGAGCCTCGTGACCTAGATGCATGGTCTTCAATATTCTAAAACCCAAACACCACCAACATGGTTCTCACTTAAGTGACCACATAGTTACTTGACCAACATCTCTTTAAAGGAGAGAAGTTGGCTCAATCTTTCTCGCCCAAATCATAAAATTTTACTTGAGTTATCCTCCTTAATCCGTCTTGGAAAAAAGACGAGTAAGTTATACAAGTACACGACTCTCTCGCGAATAAATCCTGGACCAATCTACAAGAAGTACAATAGTTTGCTCGGTAAACATCCAACTAATGAAGTTCTCCTTAACCGAGTAAAATTCACGTTTTCCTACCACATAGTATTATAAAACACTAGGGTTAATACGATACTAAGCAATATATATTTTGCAAGGTAAGAGGTTGGTATTGGCCTATTGGCATCACCGTCTTTGATGTTGACTCGCCGATGACACTCATTCTGGTAACGTCACCCGCTCGACATCATTTTGTTAACGTCACCTCCTTGCTATCCTTGCTATTAATCCATTGATGTCACTCCCCTCCTCAGATATCACATTAATTAACCAAATATTTGCCATCAAAATTCATGTATTCACACTATTTGTTCTATAATTTGGTGTATAAATATATTACAAGGAATCTTTGTAATAATATGACATTAATTGCTATAAATTAATGAATACAAACCAAATCATGACCAAATATTGAAAGAAGTAATCTCTCACCATCCCGATAATAAGCATAAAAAGGAATATCTTAAGGAGGATGAAGATCATTTAATACTCGAGCTAAATTATAATCATCTTTTTTTTTTTTTTTTTTAAGAACACTCCTCATCACTTATTACTTAAGGGATGGTGAGTAATGAAGATAATCACTATACACTACTTGAAAGTTGCTTGAGCACATATTACATAAAGAGCAACATTTTTCAAAGAATTCAATAAGAAGCTCAACTAATTCGTAATTTATTCATCCAACATATCAATCATATTAGTCATTTCCAAATGTTTAACTAAAATCTTATATCCCTTACATATCTTCATAAACTTAGTTCAAAAAGTACACATACCTAGATTCATTTACACATAATTTAACTTTCACATTCTTCACATATATAGGCAATCATGAACTTCTCTTACTTGGAAGTAGTGCTTTCAATAGCTAAAACCTTCCTTTAATACTTCTAGAAATCACCAATAGTAAAATCATCCAAAATATCAAATATTACAATAACAATAATAACATCTCTCCTTTACAAAATACCCAAAGAGGAAAAAAAAGATAAACACAATCTTTACTAAGGATTGAACCACTGACTTGAAATCAAAAATCACAAATTTGATTGTCATATTTTTTTCCTTACTTTTGACATGTTAAGGATGTAATATGACAACACTACAGTGTTTTAGTTATTTTTTTTAAACAAAGAGAATTCATAAAGTAAAAAAAAATTAAAAAGATAAAATTATCAATAAAATAAAAAATAAATACCTATACTTTAT